>OQVT01000243.1_pt1 | contig 27336 bp, 28 predicted proteins | sample 1691561 | NCBI WGS metagenome assembly OQVT01 (sample SAMN03418260, study PRJEB22391) | human gut metagenome | biome: human-gut; feature: organic feature; material: feces | host: Homo sapiens | place: Tanzania | collected 2013-01 | reverse complement strand
TCGGCTGCCTGCACGACTGATAGCACTCCTCTAAATACTCGTCCTTGAAATACCCGCGTCCTGTGGACTGAAAAGCCTCTATATCCGTACTCGGAAACTCCGACTTCATACGCCACTCGTCCATACCGCGCGACTTTGTACGATACCAGTTTATTGCTTCTAATGTTGCACCCAACTGCCACAACGACCATTCGTATTCCGTCATAGACGCTATGAATTCCCTATATTCCTCGTCCGTTGTACTTGTGTTGAAAAGCGAAATTTTCTTTGAGTAGATGTCTATCATAAACCACGGTATAAATACAGGAGTAAAATTATTATCCCCTGCTTTGGCAGCGGTATAGGTATTATGAAAATAGTTACCCACACCCTTTGCGGTTGATTCTTCCACCAGCATTGTATATGCACCGGGTAAGATAGAGCCCTCAATGGATTGTATCACGTCCTCTGGCGACTTACCCTCGGTCTCTTTCCATATACCCACTTCGGTAAGGTGCGCCATAGATATATCCTCGGAACGTATCTTGTTTGGTTTCTGCATAGAACCGATAGAGATAGTACAACCCCTATCCTCCAACAAGCGCACATCATTGGTACGCCCGTAAGGCTTGAGTACGGTAGGAACTCCCTCATCAATGAATGTGTCGTACTCTTGGCATGCCTGTTCATACATCGCAAGCACTACCTTTGATTGTTTCTCAACATCACCCACGATAACGGAATTCCAATGCATTTTGTGCATTTTCTGTATCCACATCATGTAGAACTGCGTCATTGTACTACCACCCCACTGCCGCGCCTTGAGCAATATGATGTAGATAGGTACACCTGCTTTGCGCAACCGCTCCAGTACAGACAAATAGTATCGTTGTGCACGATTGAGGATAAATGGGTCTCGTTTACCCTTGCCTTTGTACTTTATCCGTATCTGTGTGCAACACCAGTACTCAAAGTCATACTTGCAGCGCACCTTGTGAAAATACCGCCATAACGATATTTGCTGCGTTTCCGATGCTGCTCCCCATATCCGTTTGCAGGCTTTTGCTAACGACTTTTCCTGTTGCAGTAGTTTCACAACAGGTTCATTCTCCATCTCAACAGGGATATTCATCTCGATAAATGGTGCGTCCTCAACGCGAATAGGCACGCGTTGCATTTCATTACAATACTGCGTGCCTTTCTGCGGGTCATATTGCGCGTTTACATACGCCAACCGCCGCGTATTCTCTGCTATTATGTCGCTTGGGTTAATTGACATCTGATGCTAATATCGCATTGCAGGTCTCCAACGTATGCTCGCGTTTCGGAATAAACTCCTTATATATATCAATAGCCAAGGTGTGCATCTTGCGCAATTCCTCTACTTGCTGTTCATTCTGTACTATCTCACCACGTGAAACCAAAACCATATACGGATATAAGAACTCGTACATATCAATCTCTACATGTCGAAAACTCTCCATTCGTTCCGCAAGCGGTGGAATGGATTGACTACCATGCCCTGCTTCTTTCTGCGCTTTCTTCTCGCGTTTAATATCCTCTTTGGCTTCTTCCAACTGCTCATTGTATAGTGCATTCTCACTTTTCAGCAATTCCTCCATAAAGGCTATTCGTTTCTCTATCTCCCTTTCATTGTCAGTTCGCTTCACGCGTGATAGCCAAAACTTGCGCTTTTGTTTGGGCGATATCGCCTTAAATAGTCGCAATGTCGGTTCAATAAACAGATACGCCCGTTCACTCACACATAACGATATATTATGCACTGTCATTGGCAGACTAAAAAATGTTTCGTCCTTGCTATTAGACAGCGAATAATAGTTTGTACGCATAATCGGCAACTCATCATGCAAGCGTGCCTTTAATTGCTCTGCGGTGTACCGCATATTCAGTTCCTGTTGTTTACTTTTTACTATTTCCATTTCGTCCGGTATAATTAAAGATTATTTCTTCTATCCGATGTGCCGACATATAGAATGACTTTGCAGGTTGCTCTACAACCGTTTCGTATAACCACATCTTTGGTGCATTAGGATTTGCCAACTTGAGTCGGTTATAATTATCCATTAGGTCTGCAATCATATCTTGCTTGCGACCTCTATTTCGGCATTGGTTATTGTTATTGATATACAATTGTGCCGTAAATGGAGTGATATAGAAGCGAGGGGCTGACATTTCTTGTATAAGCGAGATAATCGTCCGTCGTGAGACATTGTTAATCCCGCTACTTGCTGCAATGATGCGTTTGTGCGCCTCTCTCAATGCGCAATTCCGTTGCTCTATAACTCTATCAGTATCCATCTTGGCTGCAAAGATACGAAAAAAAATCGAATAAGTATCATAACTAAATAAAATACTATCAAAACTAAATAAGCAAAACGCACTTATTATACTATCTTTGCAGCCGAAAGCACTTAATCATTTATAACTATGGCAAAAGAAAATAAAGAAACACCAGAGGCTAATGCGCAAGTTCCAGCACAAGAGCCGTCGCAAACCCCTAACTTTGATAAGTGGCGCACCAATATGCGCGGTAAGTACGGAGAGGATAAAACCGATGAGGAGTTATACGACCTTTCTATGAGTGGCTACGACGCAGAACATGATGCAGTTAAGCGTTACAGTGCCGAAGCAACGGAGTTGGAGGATATTCTATCAGCTAACCCCGACCTTGCAGGCGTATTCTCTGAGATATTCACTCGTGGCAAAGAAGGCAATCCTGCTGGTGCATTGCGTAATCTTCCGCCCGAATTGAAACGTTACATCACAGACGAGAATTACGGAGACGAAGCATATCTTGCTGACAAGAAAGCACGCGAGGACGAGGCGTCCGCTCAAAAAGAAAAAGCCGGCAAAATACAGTCATTGCGTGAACAAGCCTTTGATGAGGTATGTCAAGAAGATGGCGTGGCTGACCCTGAAGCGGCATTGGAGGCGTTGCAGAGCGTCCTTGAAAACCCTTGCGAAACGCTGGAACAATGTAAAGAGCAGGTGCGTGCATTCTTGAAAATGGTGGACTATGACAATGCTGTAGAGGCAGCAGAGGTTCGCGGACGCAATGCAAACATCACCGCACAACGTAAGAAATCTGCTGGTGGAACAGACGGACAAGCCAACCGCGCATCAGCGGCAGGTGGGGCAAGTGCACAAGGGAGCCCATTGGCTCGTATGGCGGAGATTGGTGCAAGGGCACGAAATCTATAACAAACATTTTGAACAACTAAACATTATCTATTATGGCAGAAATTCCAGTAAATCCTGCAACTGCGGGTACAGAACCCGGTGCAGGTACGATGCCACAGAATGCAGGTGCAGGCGCAGACGGCACGGGTATTCACGGCAACGGCGTATTCCCTGCTGCGCCCAATGGCGGTGCAGGGTTGAGTGATGGCTTAACCCGAACCATTGCTCCCGGTCTTATGCGAGACCAAAACGATGAGAACATCGTTAAAATGGGGTGGTCGCAAACCCCTATCAATGCGATGATGCGCGATATGGGTTCGCGTAAGGTAAACAGCACAGTGTTCAAGCACTGGAGTGTTGATTTGCGTGTAACCGAGGGTGTAACAGGCAGTTCGGCACAGACTGTCAGCGGAAAAAACCTTGACCGTGCCATTCCTAATCCTACCGATATTAAAGTTGCCGATGCTTACATCTTCGACGAGAATGACCAGATTATGTTTAACGGCATATCAGGGTATAAGGTAGTGAATGGCGTATTTTCCGTACTGCCTAATGTAAACCTCAATGCAATAGTGTGTGCGGTCAAAGACGCTACAACGATTACTGTTCAGTTCCTGAACGGCAAAACCGATGCGGCAGGAACGGAGAATTTAACCATTAAAGCCAACACTCCTATTGCTATTTTGGGACACGCTGCTGCCGAGGAAGACGCAAGTACAACTCCGTGGTTCTCGTTGCCAACTCCAGACGAGCAATACATCCAGAAATTTATGGTGCAATCGCAAGTAAGTGCCGTATTCCAGCAGTCTTCAAAGGAGGTTAATTGGACAGAAAGCGATGTGGACGAGGTAATCGTTCATCAACTATTGGAGGATATTGAGAAATCGTATATCTTCTCGGTTAAGTCGTACATATTCAATCCGACCGAAAAACGCTACACGCGTACTTGTTCGGGTGTTATCGAGCAGTTGATGTTGGGTGGGGCTACTATTATAGAACTCTACAAGGGCGACCTTGAGTTTTCTGACCTGCTGGATGCTGTAAACAAAACTTTTATCGGCAACTCGGGTAGCAATACCCGTTACGGCTATATGGGTTGCAACGTAGCACCTGCTATCTGGGGCATTAAAGATGTAACAAAGATGGTAAAAATGTCGGAATTCCGTGCATTCAACTACGACTTTGCACAGTTGGGGCTTATGGGTTACAATATCCGTTTCTACCATCACCCGTTGTTCGACAAAATGGACAAAGAGGGTAAGTCGTATCGTAACTGGGCATTGATTCTTGACCGCCAATACATTGAACGTCGTGTATATCGTTCCATGGAGGAGACTGTACTCGAGTTGAAGAAAACGGGTACATATGACGGAAACAGCCGTGTATGGTGCGAGATGTCCGCTCCTGTTGTGAAATATCCCAAGGCACACGCTTTGTGGATTTTCAAAGACGGCAACCGCCCTGGCGCCTAAAAGTTTTTCCAAATTGAATACAGAGGGCGGCAGTCCGCCGCTCTCTGTATCTTTTCAAATCGATAAAGATATGGCTATTTTCTTATCTACAATCCCAAACCTTTCCACCTCTATGCGTGTGAAAGGAGCTGTTTATCGTATTCAGTTTGTTCCACGAGATAAACCATACAACAATGGTATTTTTGCGGTCAGCGATGCGGTGTTGGTGAATGCTATCCGCAAACACCCCTACTTTGGCAATGTTATTACCGAATTGCACGAGGAGACAGCCACTCCTGCAACATCGGAGAATAAGAAAGCATACGTAGAAACTTACCCCGATATTACCAAATCGCAGGGGGCAAAGGAAATTCTCGTCAGTAAGTATAATGTCAGTGCGGAGACACTGACGAGCAAGGATGCTATCAAAGACGCCGCCGAGAAACTAAACATCTCCTTTCCTAACCTACAATGACCCGTGATGGTTACATATTGGCAGTCAAGGCAAAGTTGGACGAGATAAGTCCATTTGACGAACCTAACGGTTTTATCGCAGCCGCAGGAGACCCGGACTACGACGAGGTCAAACCTATCGTATCCTACATAGAGGAGACCCTCGACAAAGCCGCGTGGTTCTGTCTCAACAACCTCCCCGCCACGCTCCTCGCCAAAGATGTGTCCGCCGACCAACTCAAAGCCGTCATAGACCGACGAGGCGTAGGACATATATCAGGTATTGACGAGTACTGGCGTCTGCTCCGTTTGCGGGACGACGCTTGCTTTTGGGAGCGTGATGTAACGGCGTTCATCTCCACAGCCGACCCTATCTACCTGTTGCAGCAGAACGCACATACACGTGGCGGCTGTTCCAAACCCGTAGTGGTCTATTCTCCCGAGACTGCCGAGTTGGAGTTGTACTCCTACCCCGCGTCCTGCGGTTGCGGGTGTGCCTGCGGTACATTCACCCTGCCTGTAACCTTGTACTATATCAACAGCCATATCCCTGCTGAGCAGGTGCAGTCGGCTGTTGAGGATTTTATCGTTTTGGTTTGCGCTGCATATGTGGAGGAGATTATCGGAGACGCCAACGCTGCCAAAGTCTTTATGGAGAAATACGAAAACAAAGCAAACACTATACTGCAATGATACCTACTACTTGCTCACACGGAAAAGACTCGCGTATGTGTGCATACTGCGACAAGAAAGACACCTGCGATTGCAGATGCGACAAAAACACCGATGTCATCTGGGGAGAAATTACCGGCGAACTCAAAGACCAAACCGATTTGTACGAAGCATTGTCGTCTTTGACTACAAAATCAGTCCCTGCTACCCTAAAAATAATGGACGACAACTTGTATGTCGTCTCTCCTAAGGGGCTAATCAAAGACACAGATGAACCGGTGTTTGCACGTTATGTGAGAAGTAGTATCAGGCAAAAAACAGATGCGGGTACTCTTCATTATAAACGCCGTGGTTGGATAATACCAACAAATAATAAATCCAAAGAGAGCAAACAGATTCGCGTTCCTCTCAAGATGGAAAAAGTAGAGTGTTGGGATAGTAATGTGTATGACTACTATCGTGTTTTAGCCGCCGCAACAACATACAACGTGCAACCATCAAAGCGAAATTACGAGGCAAACATTGGAAAACAGTTCTACGATGCTGAAAGAAACGCGGCTGGTTTAGCACTTGGCTTTGCTAATAAACGGTTAGGTATCGCTATAAATAGAGATGGTGTACAAATCACGGAATGGTTACCTTTTACTGTAACAGATGGCGACAATCACTTGGGCAAATATTACTTGTCTCGCCTTAACTTTGGGTATAAAAAATAGGTGATACGAATCACCTACCCACTCTTCTGATACAAAATCATCGAATCGGAATGCGTTGCAAAATCACATCCCTTTGGCGTTGCAAAGTTACGACAAAAACTTGAAACCACCAAACGAAAAGCGAAAAATGTCAAAAGTAAAGCGTATAATCAACCAAGGCGTGCATTGTAAGATACGTTCTTACGGCAGCGGACTGATAGTAGGGACGACCTACACGGCTTGCCTGTACTACTCACCACGCAAAGAGGACTACCGCGCGGAACAGACCGCCGAGTGCGTACTCGTCTCCGACATCGTCAATGGCGAGGAGACACAACGACCCACCTGCGTGTTCGACTTCACACCCGAACAAACCAAACAACTCAAAGTCGGAAACGCTATACTCGAGATATACGACACCGCCACCCTGCAACAGATGTTCTTCGACGACAACTACGCAGAGGTGCGGGCTACATCACTCACAATCAAAAAATAACCCTATGGCAGACGTATATACGGACATAGACAACACGCTGGATGTGGAGGTGAACTTCGACAACGCACCGCAAGACATCAGTGTAGAGGAGCAGGCTACGGACGGCATACAGGTCGGTGCGCAGCCGGAGCAACTCTTGTCTCTGATAGGCGCAAACGAGAGACTTGCCGCTACGAATGCAAGATTAGCCGACGAGATACTGCCTACACTCCGTGGCGGCTTGCAGACCAAGGAGGTCGCCCCTGCGGACATCGAACAGGTCGTTACCCCCGACGACGGCTATCTCGGCTTGCAGCGTGTCAAGGTAGCACCCTACGAGCGGGAGGTGCAGGTGGTCAATAGACGTACCAACGAGAGCGAGTTCCTCTACTATATGGAGGACATCGCCGCCCAATACCAACGGAGCGACTACGCCGTATGTATGGCAGGGGAGTTCTACAAGAACGCAGATACCACTATCCTCGCAGGAGCAGACGCTTACCTCACCTCTGACGGCGATTTCTACGACGCTGGCACGACACACACGTGGCACGACGATGACGATATACACGCCAACCGATGGGTGGTGTACTACTTCAAGCAGGGTGAGAACAAGTCGAACTTTATGATTGCAGACGCTACTGCTTGCCCGACCGTCCTTGCCGTCAAAGGACACCTCGGGGCGATTATTGCGAATATCGCTGTGTCTTTCGAAGATATTATCGTACCAGACGGGAGTTCGATATTGGATATAAGAAGAGGCTCTGCATGGCATTCACATCCAGATAGCAATGTGATTAAGAACATCCTCGAACATTCTGCAAACTATATGTATTACACTACTCAAATCATAAAACAACTCATATTGGGAGTGCGTAGTGTAACAGGAGGAACGGTAGTGAAACACTACGTCAGTAACCCCGGAATGTTTTTCTTTCCAGAGCTCACATCATTGACCGGAGGATTGTTAGTGGAAGGTCCAATCACTACAATATATGTACCTAATCTAACCGAGATGAATGGAGGATGCATTGCAAACGGTAATATGTGCCATAACATATCCTTGCCAAATCTAAGAGTATTGAGTGGCACTATATACAGCAGTTTTAATTCTATGTATGTTGGAAAAATCGAATTACCGCGATTGGAGACTATACAAGGAGGAATAATTACGCAATTTTATGGCAATAGTTTCTGCAAAGGTCTCAAGTTGCTTGAATTGCCTGCGTTAAAATACTGCAAGGCAACACTATGTAATGCATTCGATAGTTCCGACGTAGTAATTAGTTTACCCTCCATTGAACAATTAAGTAGTTTATTTTACACTGTGAACAATGCAGATTCCAAACCTCTCAAGAGGCTATACCTTGGTTGCAAGGGAATGCGCAGCCAAGCAATCATTGTGAATTTCATCGGTTCTAATTGCGATGATATAGAAATAGGAAATGGCGCGTTGCAACCTATCAATATATCGTCAGCCACAGGTCTCACCCGCGAGAATATCGTAAACCACATTCTCGTCAAGTTGGGAGACAATACGGGGCAATCTGCACTTACGCTTACTCTCGGTGCAACCAACCTCGCCAAATTAACGGACGAGGACAAGGCAATCGCTACTGCGAAGAATTGGACATTAGCATAACAGATACGACTATGATAGAAGAAAAACAAGTAACGCTGCGCAAACAGATAGCAGCAGACGGACAATGGCTGTACGAAGACCAGCCGCAGGATAACCGAGTATTTGCCAAGGAGGTGTATCTCGGAGCAACTACCGAGCCATGGGCAGAGTGCACGGACGCAGAGAGAACGGAATGGGAGGAGGCTCATAAGCCTATTGACCCGCCCGAACCTCCGCAGGTTGAGGACACCCAAGCCGAGGTAGTGGAGTAATGCAGATAGACATCGTAAAGATATTGCGTATAGTAGCAGGTGTAGTGATATGCCTGCTATGGCTGTGTCTGCTGAATAGTTGCAAGACCTGCGAGTGCCTGCCGAGTGTGGAGTACAGGGACAGCATAGTAACCCGCTACCGCCACGACACGATACAGACCTACGAAAAGGATAGTATTTTTATCCACGCAAAGGGCGACACTGTATGGCGTGAGCGTTGGTCGATACGCTGGCGGGACAAGATTGTAGAGCGACACGACACTATCTACCAAGACCGCAAGACGGAAACGGTGCGGGTGGAGAAAGTCGTCCCCACGTTCTACCGCACTTGCACGCGAGGTTTTTGGCTGATATTGTCAATTCTCATCGTGGGTGTAGTAGGCAGGATATTGGTACGAGTGTATTTGAAAAAGTAAAATCAATTATATGGAATGGATAAATATCATAGTCTCTGCGGTGTGTGCCTTGCTCGGTGCACTGGGTGGTGGTAGTGTATTCTACTTCCAACAGAACAAGCGTCTGAAAGCAGCGGAGGCACAGCGTGCGGAAGTCATTGCCCACAACGAGGCAGAGAACAGCGAGGTGGAGCGTTGGCGTGGACTTGCCGACAGGACTGATGAGCAACTGAAGCAGGCGCGTGAGCATATAATACTCAAGAACAAGCAGGTGGATAACCTCTACAAGCGGCAACACGAATTGGAGAGCGATGTAAGGGTGCTGACCAACAAGTACAACTCCGCCATGCAGGTGATAGACCGCATACGCCATTACTATTGTACCAATAGACCGTGTCCTATCGGTCAGAGCATTCCGTCCGAACCCGTTACGGTAGAGCAGTTGGAGCAGGATATGCTCAAGGCTGGTCTGATACTGCCCGTGAGTACCACTGACAACCAAAATGACGACCCGCAACAATGAGAAATACAATTCATAAATTATGCAACTGACCGAACATTTTACGCTGAATGAGTTTGTCCGCAGCGAGACTGCTGAAAACAAGCATATCGATAATACACCATCGCAAGAGGTGGTGGATAACTTGCGTGCGTTGTGTCGCAATGTCCTCGAACCTGCCCGCGTGGCTTTCGGTTCACCCATATACATCACAAGCGGCTACCGTTGCCCGGCATTGAACAAAGCCGTAGGAGGCAAGCCTACGAGCCAACACCTGCGTGGAGAGGCGGCAGACTTGCAGGTGCGTGGCGTGAAGAACCTACGCAAGTTGTACAACGCTATCAAGGAACACGGTGTGTTTGACCAACTGCTGTTTGAGACCAACAAGGCGGGAGCGAAATGGATACACGTATCCTACACTTCCTACGGCAATCGGAGACAGGCGATAGATAATTACAAGGCATAAGACCATTGCAAATATTTGATTGTCAGCAAGTCCCCTAAAGTAGTGGGGTGTTTCCTCTAATAGGTAACAGCGAGGTAACAGAAAAGGTAACTATCACCTAAAAAAGGTAACAGAAAAGGTAACTATCACCTAAAAAAGGTAACAGAAAAGGTAACAGTTACCATTTTGCGCACACCAACAAAATGGTTAAACCCCTCGAAATCGGTAGGTTTAGAATAATAACAAAGCGACCTTTGACATATTGAAGAATAGTTGCAAGTTATCCGATTTTTTCGGATAACTCACATTTGCATAATCCAAAGAAAAGCAGTATCTTTGCGCAGTTATTCGCTTTCGTGGCTGTTAGCGTATGCGTGATATACCTCTCTTTGGTCGGTGCAAACAGCCACAACAGGCACTGACCATTGGGAGGTTCTTTTTATTAAAGACAATGGATGAATTACAAGAACAACAAGGTAGTGTAGTATTTTACCAATCAGAAGACGGAACAACAAAATTAAGTGCGAGATTGGTCAATGATAACATTTGGCTCACTCAAAAGGCTATGGGTGAGTTATTTGGATGCAGTTCTGACAATATAGGAGTGCACTTGAAAAACATTTTTAACTCTGGGGAATTGCAAGAAAGTTCAGTTACCGAAAAAATTTCGGCAACTGCCGCTGATGGAAAGAATTACCTGACTAACTTCTACAATCTTGATGCAATAATTTCTGTTGGCTATCGTGTCAATTCCAAACGTGCTACGCAGTTTCGTATTTGGGCAACCTCTATACTCAAAGAATATGTCATTAAAGGATTTGCATTGGATGATGAACGACTAAAAAATCCCAATGGGCTTGCAGACCATTTTGACGAGTTACTGCAACGCATTAAGGATATTCGCACATCGGAACTACGTTTTTACCAAAAACTACGAGAATTATTTGCATTGAGCAGCACTGATTATGATAAGAGTAAGGAGTATGCAAATGTATTTTTTGCAGAGATACAGAACAAACTACTCTATGCAGTAACAGGTATGACTGCTGCAGAATTGGTAGTAGCACGCGCTAATGAGAACGACCCGAATATGGGTCTTACAAGTTGGAAAGGAAGCCGAGTTCGCAAAGAGGATATTTACATCGCTAAAAATTATTTGACCCAAGAGGAGTTAGAACAATTAAATAGTTTTGTCGTTTTATTTTTAGACTCGGCGGAAATGCGGGTACAGGACAAAAAAGAATTAACCCTTGATTTTTGGCGTGATTTCACAAAACGTTTATTGGAGTTCCACGAAAAAGAGGTCTTGTCTAATGCGGGCAAAATTTCAAACGAAAGAATGAAAAAGATTGTATCGAAAATATACTCTGATTTTGATAAACGCCGCAAACGTATAGAAGCAGAGGAGACCGATAGATTTGAAGAACAAGAACTTAAAGCGTTAGAGGCAAAAATAAGAAAGAAATCTAATTAAGGCGAAATCGCCACAATTAAAGCAACTATTCTCAATGAGTTTAGTTGCTTTTTTTGTATGTATATAACAGAACAATGACCATAGACGAGTTACATACCCTTTGGGAGAAGAAGAACGGCGGGAAAGCCGCTCCGACGGAACACGACTTGCAGGTGGAGTGCCTGCGTTGGTTGCGGTATCAGTACCCTCAGGTGTTGTGCTATGCCATACCGAATGGCGGTCAGCGGAACACGATTATAGCAGCCAAGTTGAAAGCGGAGGGTGTGGTGAGCGGTGTCCCCGACCTGCATATCCCTGTCCCGAGAGGGGGCTATGCGAGCCTCTATATCGAAATGAAGAACGGCAAGGCTGGCAGGTTATCGGAACATCAGAAAGAGATTATCCCACGCCTGCAAGCCTACGGAAACAAGGTGGTGGTATGCCGCACATTTGAGGAGTTTCGCCGCGAGATAAAAGAATATCTAACACGCTAATAAATAATACAATTTTATGTACGCACATTCATCTTGTAAAACTCAATACGTTGAGATAGAGCCGAAACAGCCACAGCCCTATCGCACTCCGTGGTGTGATATGCTCGGTTGCTGTTCGGGCGAAACTACCGACATTCTGCATTTCTACTACCCGCTGGCACTACTCCAAGAAGAGGTACACAAACGCACGTCCTACCTCGGCAAGCACCGCAACTCCGAGAACGCCCAGCACTTACTCGACCTTATCAGTATGACCAAGGACGAGGACGACCTATTCCACTCGTTTGCCCGTACGGCAATGGCGAAAGTGTTCGACCCGCTCGGTAAGATGACCAAGCACATTGAGAAAGCCTACCTATGGGAAGCCAATGCCACCACGCTTACCATTACCAAAGGCGTAGTGCCTGCCGTGCAGTACTACAAGGGGATATACATCCTCTACAAGCGTGTACTCTATCTCGCTACTGGCAATGGTGACAGCGACACATTAGAGAACCTCGCCCCTACGCCCGACTTCCGCGAGAGCATACACTACATTATCCAATGGGACAAGACGCTTAACCCAAATTTTATTGAGCCGTTAGACCAATCCATTCAGGACGCACTTGTCTATTTCATCATTTGGAAATGGTTACTCTCTGCCTATCCGAGTGAGGCGGAGATATACCAAGCGCAATATGAAGATGCTATCGAGGACATCAAACGTAATTCGTCTCGTATGTTTCCCGCCATAGTTTTCCGTATCCCACATATCTACTAAGCAAGCATTATGGATAGAGAAGAAATTAAAGCAATATCGTTGCAGGGCATTGTTCACAATGCCACCAAGATAGGTTTGCAGGACGGGCAATGTGAGGACTTGGTAAACCTGCGTTTCAAGGACGGCTCGTGGCGTACAAGCGGGGACGGCAAGCACGTGTTCTCTATGAACTATCAGAGCGATGTGTCGAATACTGCGGGCATATCCTATACACAACTATTCATACATACGAATATATACCGCCACCTGCTCGGTGTGCGAAACAACAAGCTCTATTGGTTCGGTAATATCAACGCAGACGGAGAGTTTGAGTCACTATCCACACCAAAGGAACTCGCACCCGCAAACAATGACTTGTATATTTGTCAAACGGGACACTTGCTAACTGTCATTGACGGAGATAGTTTCACATACCTGCTGTTCAAATCATCTAACAATGATTATAAGGCTCTCAATGTGGACTTAAACGGCTCGCAGGATAGCCGCACACTCTATCCTTTCGGTCAGATACATTTCAACTATGCAGACGCAGGCAAGGCGGGGACAATTACCGAGGACAAGACCGGGCAGGATGGCTGGAGAAAATGGGGTATATTCGGTGATTGGGGTAAAGCAGGACAAGACATATATACAAGTGGTGGCAAATTAGAGGAGATGTCCGGTGGCGGAGTGGAGACACTACACAACACTATGGTTAAGATGTACGGCGAGATTTTGGAGAAGAACTATTTTACTGACCCATTCCTTGTGTGTGCTGCTATCAAACTCTATGACGGTAAGTATATGTACGCCAGCGCACCCGCAATGATATTCCCACGTCAGTGTGCATACAACACCGTAACGCCCCGATACGTACACAAAGAGCCCACTAATACCACGAACAGCGGCTATGACGAATTGACATCAGACGCAGGTTTTTCTCATAGTGGTGCATTGCTTATTCCCGGAAAAGAGGTTGATGCTTCTAAAATCAAGTGCTATAAGGTTGGTGACAATTCTATGGGTATAGTTGTTACTCTCAAAGGTACAGCATACGGAGCAGTCCAGAAACAGACTTTCGTCGATTTAACCAACGAAAACGGATACACAGGCAGCGAAGATTATCAGCGTGAACACGCACGACAGGGAGGAGAAGATACTGCTGGTTCGTTCCGCAATGGTATTTGCGCACATACGTATTGTATTAAAGGCGGTACGGGTGGAGTCGCGAGTCATCAGTATTCGTTGGACGGACAATATGCGTGGCAGTTCCAGATACGCGGATGCAATTTATGCGTATCTATTGATAGTTCGCTCGTAAAGGTAATGAACGACAATAAAGACCTATTCAAGTCTCTGTGTATTTTTATTACTCCGCAATCGTCCGTCTATAAAATGGATGTGAAAGACAAGGGCAGTTGTCGTGTTACATTGGATGTCGCACGGAGTGAGGTTAAAAACCACTTGAATGTAACCGCCATACTGCGTAGTTCCGTTGCTAATATGTCATACATACCAAACCGCCGCGAGGACAAGGAAATACGCTACGACCTATTGCATAGTCCATTCTATTTGCTTCGTGAGTACACGCAGGACGAGTTACCGAACTTGCTCAAAAACCCTGTAGTAGATTTGCAAGACCCGCAATTTGAGGGTGTGTTGAAAAACATTACACAGCAGGATACGCTGAAAGTGGAAGCCGTAAATAGGTACTCTTATATTCCCAAAGTGCAATACGCCTACAATGGTCGTCTTCATATAGCCAACTATACACAGTCGCAATTCCACGGCTATCCGATAGACGTGTACCATCTCAACAACCACTCGTTAGAGTATGATGCGGCTTTGGATAATTTCCGTTGGTTCAAAGGCTCGTTACCTTATCTCAAATCATTCTATGATGATACACTGTCCGAGAAACGTACCGACCATTTCCTGTCCAGATACGCAGGTTCGCAGTTAGTAACAGCAGTAAAAAAAGTGGGTGATGTGTCTGCTTATGTAGAGGTGGAGTGCGATACGGATGACGGCACACAGAGAGTGTGTCGATATATTCCGTTCACGCCTAAAAATACTATCAATGGTTATGCCGATTTTATAGAGACGCTTGACCCGCTCCTTACTTTTCCCGACAGCCGTGCCAAGAAAATGACCATTAGTATTTTGGAGAGTACCAATGGAACAACGATGACACTCTATAAAAAAGAGTTTAAGTTGGAGACGCACCCATATCTGAACATTGCCTACTATTTGGACGATAGTCTTAAACCTATATCGCTTGATAAGGCTGCGACCAAGTCCGTTACAGAGTATCAGACAGGCGCAAAGCCGTCTTTTAATCAAGTCCCGCAGGAGACCAACACCACGGAGAGTTACCCCAACGGACTAAAAGTGAGTGCCACAAGCAACCCAATGTATTTCCCCGTCGAGAATACCTATCAAGTAGGTGCGGCGGAAATTGTGGCGATGATGTCGAATGCTGTTGCTGTAGGTGTCGGGCAGACGGGTTCTGCTCCACTATACGTATTCTGCAAAGACGGCGTATATGCGATGTTTGTGGACGAAACGGGTGAGATGACCTATACCAACTCGCGTATTATTGCGCGTGATGTCTGCAATAACGCAAGGTCGGTAACGCCCATTGATACGGGCGTAGTTTTCACCACCGACCGTGGACTAATGGAAATTGCTGGCGAACAGGTTACGGAGATAGGGCAACCTATGGAGGGCGACTGGGTAAAGTACACCACGCAGAGTAGTATTGACTTTTCCAAGATAGCAAAGAACGCCTACTATATGAAACGTATTGCCGCCCTTCCGGATGAGACTACGCTCGCCGAGGATAGTATGACGCAGGTGGATTTCTTAGAATACTTAAAAGGCAGTATTATCAACTACAATCACAACGAGCGGGAATTGATGGTTAGTAATCCTGCCTACCGCTATACGTATATACTCAACAGAGAGGGTAATTGGTCTCGCAGGGACATACGTGCGGAGCAGTATGTAAACAACTATCCAACATCGTATCGTGTAGAGAAAGGCGAACTATACCAAGTAGATAAAGACAGCGATGCAGACAACGGTTTCTTCGTGATGTCGCACGTGGTTAAGTTGGATAGTATCGGCTTCAAAGAACTGCATCGCCTTGTTGCACGAGGTTATTGGGAAACTGTCAGCAAAAAGGAGTACAAGACCATAGATGTCGGTGAGGAAGAAAAGGCGACATTTCTCAAATCCGCAGAGTACGGCAGAGAGGGGGAAACGGAAACATTGTCCGTTCCGTACTTCGGCGCTTCCGAGGAGTACTCCAAAGAACGGGTGTTTGAACACAGCATTCCCGAACAGGTGGTATATCGTCAGTCTTTTACCACCTCAGCCTTTGAGACGTATCTGAATACCATTCGGAAAAAGGACGATATAATTGCCGACAGTACAGCCGTACACATATGCATAGCAGCCAAGGGGGCGTTGCGTATTCAGGAAGACAAGACATCGGTTAATATCGGTGTGCGGGTTATCCGTAACCAAACGGGAGAGGATATATTGCAGAATGACGATAACAACTGGATTGAGTTTGAGACTTATACCGATATTAACGAGGAGTATATCGACATTTACATTGCCCCACAAGGAGACGGAGACTACATAGAATTGTCTCCGGATGATACCTATACGGTTGAGGTGTGGTTTTCCGCTTCCATATATGCCTATCTGCTCCGCAATACAGATTTCGTATCCGATGGCGACCTGCAAATGGATAGCCGTACAAAATTCATTGAGGCAGTAGATACAGGCGATAGCGTGGAAAAAAACATATCCGAGGATGGTGGTGATACCACCTTATTCCACAGAAAAGTATTGTCGTCTGTAACCACGCCTATCAAACTGTTCTGTCAGACGGAGCAGAATACGCTCCACTTGTTACAACAGCGATATGCTGTTCCCGAAGCAGACTGGAACGATAGGTATCAAAGTATCTATCGCGGATTGAAAAACGGCAACTACTACAGCAAGATAGTTGTCCCAGACGGCTACAACACACGGTTGATTTTGAGGTTGAAGAATTATATTCCTTCTGACCCTACATACAAAGACGACAACACCCCCAATGTGCCAGAGACGCGTTTCCATATACCATTCGACAAGACGGAGCAGAGGCTGTACAACAAAGGTGCAGCCATTAATGCTGACGGAACATTCCCGATGTACATCGCTTTTGAAAACGAAGCGGATAGTGGAATAAAGATTATCGATGGTTATGGTGACGATACAGACAAAAAACCGCAACTCGGAGATGTTTATCTGCGGCTCTACAACGAGAAAGGAGAGGTCGTCTGGTTTGCAAAATCGTCCTCCATCTCGCTGGATAAAACCCAGTATCGACTCAACGAGGACGGCAGCGTAAGTATAGTTACTGCAAAGGAGTTTACACAGCAGATTGTGTTCACTTTTGACGAGATAAACGGTTACGTAATACTCCCTGCGGGGACGTACGAGTTTAAGATTGAATTTGAAAACTTTTCATTGTGGGTAAGAGACGATGTGCAGTTCAAACTGGTAACACCTCTGTGGTACATAACCCTCGAAAACCAAACGGGCAGGATATACTACCAAGGAGGCATTGAAAAGATGTACTCTGACATCCAAGAGGGGAGCCTGTTCTCTATCAATACTATCATCCCCGCCCATACCGAACAGGTAATAGACCCCGACAAAACATACGACACTATCCTCGGTTTGTATGTGTTTGGTTCGTATGACGGACGCAAGTGGGCTTGTCTCGGACATCGGGAGAAAAGCGGGAAGTTCCGCGACATCGGCACACTCGTGGAACGAACCGACTGCCGTTTTTTCCGCTTTATCCTTGCTGGGCAAGTTAGCAAAGACTCACGCCTCGACTATTTCGAGGTTAGCAGCAGACAATCTAAATTATCCACTAAAATCAGATAACTATGGCAAAACTAACAAAAAATAACTACAAGCGTTTCACGCGAAAGAACTTGCTGCCTAACACAGACGGCAGCAAGCCCTATTCCGCCGCTACGGAGCATATTTTTCAACAAAATCTGCAACTGCTTGACCGTTTCCACAAGTACTATGACAGCCTGCAAGACTTTCGCAAAAACAGGGAGCGGTGCAAGAACTACTATTTCGGAGACCAACTATCCGACAAAGTACCCGACCCGCAAGGTTGCGGTCTTGTCTCGGAGAAGGAGCTGATGAAGCGACAAGGCATTACTCCGATGTCTCTCAATATCATACGCAAAGCGGTTAAAGCGGTTTTAGGTGTATATTGCCAATCCAACTTTGAACCATTGGCTATTGCCCGCGACCGGGACGAGCAGAAACTCGGCGAGATGATGTCCGTAGCAATGGAGTATGTCTATCAGAACCAAAACCTGCCCGAGATAAACACCCGCGGTTATGAGGAGTTTCTGCTGTCAGCCATGCCCGGTTTCCGTGTAGGCTTTGACACCAACCAAGAACGCAAAAGCAGCGATGTAGTGGTGTCATTGATAGACGACAATCGTATAGGCTTTGACTCGAACACAACGGGACAATACTTTGAAAACATCAGTTGTATTGGCTATTTGCACGATATGTCTATCGGAGAGGTCTTGGCAAAGTTCGCTCATTCTCCAGTAGAGACCGCGCAGATACGGCAGATTTACAAAGATTGTGAGATGCAATATACCGTAAATGGACAGACATTCAGCAAAGATACACGCCGTAGCCAAATAGATTTCTACCGTCCGTTGCAATCCGAACAATGCCGTGTCATAGAAATATGGACAAAAGAGCAATTCGATTCGTTTTATTGCCACGACACCGCCAAAGGCGAGCAATATTTTGTCAGTACCATAGAAGAGCAAAATATCATTGCCGAAAACAACCGCCGCATATTGGAGATGGTGCAGGCAGGCGGTACGGCGGAAGACGCTGCACTGATTGAGTATGAATACCGCGTTGAAGAAAAATGGGTGGTTCGTTATCTCACCCCGACGGGATATGTGCTATTGCAAGAGGAAACACCCTATGCCCATGGCTCGCACCCGTTTGTAATCGGTGCTTTCCCTCTCGTGGACGGCGAGATACACTCCTTTGTGGAAGATGCTATCAACCCGCAACGAATGACCAACCGCCTTTTGTCGCGTATCGAGTACCAGCGTATGAATGACATCAAGGGCTTGTTCGTTGTGAATAAGAAAATACGAACGAAAAGTAATGTTGACTTAAAGGAAATTGCAGCCACCATTACATCGCCTGCTGGTGTTATTGAGTTAGACTGGGAGGCTGGAGAAGAACCATTTAAGAACGTCCATAGCACAAGCAGCAAGCAGGACGATGTGCAGATGTTGGGGCAGTATATGAACCTGCTCAATGAAATCACAGGCGCACACGGTGCTATGCGTGGCGAACAAGCCAAGAGCGGAACACCATCTTCACTCTATGCGCAGGAGACACAGAACGCCAACAACAACATCGCTGATATGATGCAGTGGTATAATGGTCTTATTCGAAAGCGCGACTACAAGATTATGCAGGTTATTCAGCAGTATTACACCGACCGCCGTTACCTCAATATCGCAGGTAAAGACTACAGCGAGGAAAGTAAATGGTACGACCCTAACAAAGTGCGCAACTCGCAGTTCGACCTCGCACTTATCGAAAACCAATCGCAGGGGGTATTCCGTGCGCAGAACGAAAACTTGCTGATGATGTTGTTGCAAAACGGAGCAATCGATGTAGAGACCTACTTGGAGAGCAGCACCTCGCCATTCGCTGACAAGATGTTGGAGCGTATCAAGCAGAAACAGCAGGAAGCCGCCGAAGCGCAGGCAATGCAACCACAAATTGCAGTGCAATAAGGTAGTGGACTGACAGAGACTTTGAATAATTCAAGAACGAAATACAGGAATATATGAAAACATAATCTCAAATTAATGGCAGAGAAAAAGAAAAACTCTCTGTCAGTAAAAATACAACATTCAGAACGTTTGCAGACAAATGAATGTTATATACAGCCACGTAGCCGCCCGACAGAGAGTAATAATCTATCGCGGCTACGTGGCATTATTATATTAATAAGTGGTGTCTGCGGCTGCAAAAGTACAACTAAAATTCTAAAAATCCAAATGAAAAGCGAACTTTTTGCAAAAATTCTTTCTGCTGTTGCAGAAACAACGGAACTATCTTCCGAAGCAATTCTCTCCCAAAACAAGACAGAAGAATGTGTAGCAGCACGAGCATTATTCGTGCATTTCTGCTGTGTGAAAGGAGTGCCTACTTGTGCTATTAGAGACTATCTCGGGAGAAAACGAAATGATTGCATAACGCATTATCATTCTACGTATCATATATTCCATAAATCATCAGCCTATTTCCGTAATCTTGCTACCATTATTGAACACAAGTTGTCGTCAATTATGATATAAGTCTCTGTATATTTGCTGATAACATACGGATAACTATTAGGCTATCGGCATAAAAGTCCGTACTTTTGCAGTGTCGAAACAAAGAGTGTTTTGATACCAATCGCAAAAGGGAAAAGATGCGGACAAATACCTATCATTATGGACGGTAATACTTTAAGCCCTGCTGATGTAATGTTGATGACCAAGCAGCATTGCAATCGCGGAATGGCGGCAACAGGTGTTGGTCTTGCAGCAGGTCTCGGTGGTGGAGCGTTATTGCTTGCTATCGGTTTGGGCTGGGGACTAAACCAAGCCTCCAAGGCGCGTGCAAAAGCAGCCGAGCAAGCGGTTGCAGGTAACCAAAATGCGTTGAACATGATGTCGCAGTTTATGCTGACGGAGCGTAACTCTCGTGAGACTTGGCAGAATGTGCATACTCCGACTATCAAGCAGTATGTTGATGTCAGTTCGACGGCTCAACAGGGGCAGCAATCAACGGCTTCTGCCACGGCAGAGGCTTTGGCACTGGCTATTGCGCAGAACAGCGGAATTAACTCGGCTATCTCGCACGACAGTTTTCTGAAAGTGCAACGCTATTCCTCTCCGCAACCTTGCGGGTGTGATACTTGCGGCAACTAAACAGAGAGAGGTGGTGCCTCGGAGACGAGGTGCTACCTTTTTTAACCATGTAACCGTCATGTAACTATCATGTAACTATCCTATAACGATTATGGCACTTTTCGGAAACAAAACATCGTTAGACGCAACACTGTTGCAGACTACCTCAAAGGACGCTTTGAAACGTTCCGCACTACTGATATGCGGCGGTGATGTAAAAGCCGCTACGGAAGTATGTGAGTATTTTATGAAAGATATGCCCAATATGCCCGACTACGACCCGCAGGGTGTATCGGCATTGACACAAGCCAAAGATACGGCGTTGGGTATTCTCGGTTGGATAGACCAAAACCAAGACAAGGTGTTGGGGTACTATAATATCGTCCGTACAATGATGGGCAAGGCGGGCATATCCATTCCTACACCTGCCGCTCCTGCTGATGTACCACCTATACCATAGTGCAGTATGCTGAAGCCATATAAGATAGATATGTACGTGTATGCAGGGGACGAGCGGGAAGCGCGTGAGTTGGAGCGGTCTCTGAAAGACTTTGTCAATCGGCAACGTGAGCGGGGTGTGGCGGTAACAGCCGAGAAACTAAACGCCATACTTAAGCAGTATGGCGACAATATACTAATCACTAATTTTCTACGATAATGGAGAACAACAAACAACCACGGACGATATTCGATGCAATCAACGAGAATATCGTGAGTATGTCTGAAGATATGAACCTTATGCACGGTAAGGTGGACGACCTGCTGGCAAAGGTAAATATACTATACAACGCCCTTGTACCTGCGCAGGTGGGCGAGGAGGAAAAGCCTAATGCTGTCGGCGATACCTCTGAGGACGAATAAGTAGGCAGCAGTAACTCTTAAAACCAAGAGAGTATGAACAAATTACAATCGCCTGTTATCACGCCTGTGTTGGCGGCAGGCAGTACGGCAAGTCCGTATTATGTGCAAGTGAACATCACCCAGCGTCTATGCTATCCCACGTGTGCGGAGAATACACCCGTATTCGCCCCACAATTTGCGTTGGTAGGCGTGTCGCAGGTGGGTACCGGTCAGTATGCGGCAACGTTCCGTGTGCAGGGTATTATCTCGTATGTACCGTGCAACGGCGGTTGTTGCACTAAATCCCAGCCATTGAGTGGCACATTCACCATTCCTATTGCTTCGGCTACCGCCCCGACAGCAGTAACGGTAACGGCGGGGGCAACGGTGAACGCCATTGCTACGACCGCGTGCCAAAAGTGCAGCAGAACCTTTGTGAGCGAAACGCCGTTGAGTCTAACCGTAACAGTAGCGGGCTAATGTGGGTGCTGATAGCCATAGCGGTGATGATGTCGGCAACGATAGCCGTACACTTGGGCTTGCCACAAGCGATATGTTCTGTGGCAGCCAGAGTGTGCAAGTGTCATAAATGTTTGTCGTTTTGGGCAACATTCGGGGTGCTATGGTGGTTTCGTTTTGACATGGTAGCCGCTGTGCTATCAGCATTGGCTATGGCGTATTTGTCGAATTGGTTTGGTATATTGCTAATATGGCTGAACCACAAATATACAGAACTATGGCAAAGAGTAAACAGAAAGAAGAAAGCGCACCGATAGGTCAGCGTCTTATCTTTACAAACGTAAACCGAGTGTATCAACCACTACCACGCTTTGAGAGCGGGTGCAAAAATTGTTAGATTATGGATTATAGAAGTATGATTGAAACTGCCGTTAAGAATGGCGGTGGCGAAAAGGCGATGTGGAAGTCGGTAGAGGCGACCAATGCGGCTATGGAGTATATCCGGGAGAAAGACCCTGCCAAATACCATTCTCTGTTGCGAGACCTGCATGAGGACTTGTGCGGCGCACACTATGACAAAGAGTTTGCAGAAGCCGATGTGGAGAAAATCTGCTACACAGACGCAGCAGGCAACGAACATCACGGCGCACATTGGACTGCGGAGCAGATAGAGACGGCAACGCAAGGCAAGAAATTTCCTGACGGTACTACGCCGTGGGACAGATATGTGGCGTATAACGCTGCCTATGCGGATTTCTCCAAGAAATTCGATGATGAGCAAGTGTTGGATATTGCTTACCTGTTCTTCTTTGCCGATGAGGATTGGAACGGAAAAGGCAAGGTGTGGGAGTACATGTCGCTGAACGGATAGGGTATTATGTTTTGCTATGCAAATAATCTAACACTTGCCGATTGGCGGAGTTCGCCCTGTCCCAATTAAAACTGATATAGTATTTTTCTGCCGTGCTTTTATCCGAATGTCCGAGGGCTTTGCTGATGACATCGTGCGGAACACCGATATTGTCAGCAAAAGTCGCCCACGTGTAGCGTGCCATATAGAAATATAAATGGCGGTCTATCTGCTTGCCTATATCCTCTAAGAGTTTGCTCATTTTTCTGCGGAATGTTTCATATTCATACCGCTCTGCAAAGTACAATAGGTGTTCTTTGCCTGCATAGCGGTCTATAATTTCTTGCGCTTCGGGTTGAATATGTAGATGTATTGGCATAGGTTCGGTATGGGCTATCTTTTGTCGTACAAAAACAAGATTTCCCTTTTTGTCTGCTTTTGGAAAATGAAATAAATCGGTAGGATTAACACCACAAAGACAGAATGAAAGCAAAAAGAAATCGCGTGCTGTTTTTTGCATACCTTTCAACTCAATACCAAGCAATGCCTGCATATCAGCCAATGACAGAAACTCTTTTTCTTTGTAGGCTTTCTTGATGGTGAATTTACGGAACGGATATACACTGGGTGATAATTTGTCTGCTTTGATTGCCGCATTGAATACAGAGCGGATATATCGAAAGATAGCACCGCGGGAATTGATAGACAAACCTCGCTGCTCCAACCACCTGTCAAAAGCGACTAATGTAGGATAGGAGAGTTCATCGAAATAGATAGTGCTTTTTTTCATATACTTTCCGAGCATATCACGTGCGTACTCATACCCTTGTCTCGTCTTAACGGCACGGCAAGTTGAGATATACCTATCTATCTCCGAGGAGAATGTGGTTTCGTCTATTTCTTCTTGATTGCCTTTGCGCTTTACATAGTCTTTGATACTTGCCGCTGTTGCACGTTGGAGTTTACCCGCGTAGTCCAATTCTGTAATGGCGTTCATATATTCGAGATACATCTGCTTTACATGTGCATTGATTGCGGACGCATTTGGAAAACTCTTATCCACAACTTTTTCGGGAGTGCCGACAAATGCTTTCTCCGACACGAACATTCGCGTACTTACCGAGGTGGAACTATCTGCATTACATATTTGTATCTTAATGGGGAACAGCCCTTGTGCGTTATGCGTACGCTTGTCTAAAATAATGGTTAGTTTTGCCATATTATATATTATTTTGATGGGTTAGAAAAAAGTTGCAAGGAAATTGCAAGGTTTTATGTGTTTTCATTTGTACCCTAAATGTGCCCTAAATGTACCCTATTTGCCTTTTATTGATGCGGGATTGAGCGCAAAAGGTCAGCGGATTTTGCCTATAAAGCAAAATGAGGTATTACAAAAACTTGTAAGTACCTCATTTTCAATACATTATATTTGTGGTCTCAGTAGGGCTTGAACCTACGACCCCCTGATTATGAGTCAGGTGCTACTAACCAACTGAGCTATGAGACCATCGTATCTGTAGGCGATACGAACCTATGTTTGTCTATAATTATTTATTATTGGCGCGAAGCTTCTTGTATGTATCAAGGCACTTATCCTTAGTAATTGCACGTTGTGCCTCGGTCAATTCGGGAATTACCAAATGTGTGCCGGCTGTCAGTGCATTCGGGTTGGAAATAACCGTCTTGTTAGCTTTGTAAATATATACCCAACAATGTGTATTTTGGTAATACTTACGTGCCAATCGACTGAGCGTCATATTTCTCGTAACTGTGACCTCGTCTAAAACAGTATCAGACGATATATCCTGCGCCGTAGTATTAATAATATTGTTTGTCGTCGGTTTATAGCCTTCTGCGCATTCGGCTTTCAGTTGCTCAAATTCGTTATAAGTAACTAAACGTACTTCTGCGCGGCGGTTGGGACTATAAGCGGCTTTGCTGTGTCTGCCAATAATTTTCCCGCGTCCGCAGGCTGTGAGACGACTGGCATCAATGCCATACTCTTCCAATAATTCATTCAACACTGACTCGGCACGTGCCTCACCCAATATGTTGTTAATATTCTCGGAGCCCGTATTGTCACAATAACCGTAGATTACAGCATAACGTTGTGTTTCACGTTCCAAATGGTTGGCCACCTGCTGAATGGTAATCAGCCCCTCGGACGAAAGCGACGATTTCCCTGTGTCGAAATAAACAAAATAGTAGTCTTCCGACGGAGTTACCGTTATGGTGTTGGAACGCACGACCACCGTATCCTTATGCACGACGACCACTGTGTCTATACGACCGACAGCGGTGGAGTTGACCTGGGGTTGCTTTGCTTTCCCGTTAGCGGCTAACTGACGCTCAACCACACGGTCGGACGAGATGTTGCGCACGTGGGTCTTGTGTACGGCATCAATCTTGTAGCGGAGATTGAGTGTAACATCGAAGATACCATCGTTGTTTTTGCTGGCAATAGCATTCAAGCCTTGGTAGCCGCGTCCGTCAATGTCGTCCTTGGTGAAATAGGAGTATGTGCCTTTGACCCCCAATGCTATACTGCGGCTTAAGTTGAACTCAAAATTCACGCCTCCCATCAGATACGGACGACCGCTGTATTTATCCATAGACTTCGTCTCGGCACTTGCCGTATTGCCGCGGGAGTCATCGGTGTAATACGTGCTGTTTTTGAACCAGCCTGCACCACCACCGCCGAGGAGTTGGAATCCGAAGATTTTGCGCTCGGCACGCGGGTAGAAACAATTCATCAGATCAACCGCCAAGTATGCTCCTGCTCTGTGCATCATACCGTTGAGCAGGATACCTGCATTACGCTCCGACTCCGTATTACCGGTAACCCGGTACATATCAAACATATAATCAACTCCCAATGCAAGGAACGGGGTAAAAGCATATTCCGCACTCAGCCCCAAAGCGGGGGCATATACAGGGTGCTTCATCTCGGAACCGAAATCCCCGTCGAATGAGTTGAAGCCCGCATTAAATAACAAAGACCAATGACTATAATCGGTAGCAATCTGCTTATTCTCTTCTGTTTTCCACGGGTGTGTACCCTTGATATCATTGCTGCTGCGTTGTGCATTGACACTCAAGACAAATGCACCTGCCAATACTATAATAAAAAAGCGCTTGTACATACCAACCATTAAAAAATGCGAATTGCTGCGATTCGGTCTGCAAAATTACTGCTTTTTTTCGGAATGGCAAAAAAAAAGTGTAAAAATCTTCATTTTCATAGTCTTGTATTGCACATCTGCCGATAATTTCTTAATTTTGCAGCACTATTATTAAAGCGGGAAAGACGTTTTGATTGTACATTACTATGCAGTGCTAAAATTGTATAAGTGCATACGAAAAGCCTTATCTTTTTACGTCCTTTTTACGTCTTTTCTACGTAATTGGTACTATGAGGTACGTTTTTGCATAATGTGCATAAACAAGCATAGAAAGATAGAAAAATAGAACAATAGAACAATAGAAGAATTTAATAACACATATAATCATGGACATTCTACAGAAAATGCGCGAGCGTGCGCAGGCTAACCTGCAGCGTATCGTATTGCCCGAAGGAGACGAACCGCGTACCCTCGAGGCGGCAAACATCATCCTGAAAGACAAAATTGCGAACCTGATTCTCGTCGGTAATCCCGAAACCATCCGCCAAATGGCAGAGGAGAACGGATATGAGTATATCAAAAATGCGACTATCATTGACCCGCTGCACGACGAGAAAATGCCGATGTATGCGAACCTGCTCTATGAACTGCGCAAGGCAAAGGGTATGACCCCCGAAGAGGCGGCAAAGAAAGCACAAGATCCGTTGTATTTGGGCTGCCTAATGATCAAGAACGGCGATGCAGACGGCGAGTTGGCCGGTGCACGGGGTACGACGGCGGACACTATCCGTCCCGCATTCCAGATACTGAAAACCAAACCCGGTGTATCGATCGTGTCGGGTGCATTCCTGATGTTTACGCCTGCAAAGCAGTTGGGCGAGAACGGTTTCTTAGTCTTTGCAGATTGCGCCGTGAACCCCAATCCCGATGCGCAACAGTTGGCGCAGATTGCTATCTCGACCGCAGAGACCGCACGTACATTAGGCGGCTTCGAACCGAGAGTGGCTATGCTGTCGTTCTCGACGAAGGGTTCGGCAAAGCACGAATTGGTGGACAAAGTAACGGGGGCTACCCGTATTGCCAAAGAGTTGGCACCGGATCTGGCTATTGACGGTGAACTGCAGGCAGACGCTGCTTTGGTAGAGCGCGTGGCTGCGACGAAGGCTCCGTCCCAATCAAATTAGA
>OQVT01000240.1_pt1 | contig 27504 bp, 24 predicted proteins | sample 1691561 | NCBI WGS metagenome assembly OQVT01 (sample SAMN03418260, study PRJEB22391) | human gut metagenome | biome: human-gut; feature: organic feature; material: feces | host: Homo sapiens | place: Tanzania | collected 2013-01 | reverse complement strand
AAAAAGGAAACTATCTCGTTAAACCTGTCATCCGGTATCTTTTCATCCATGGCCGAAAAGCCTTCCAGCAGCAGCTCCTGCCTTCCGGTACTGCTCTCAAGCCGCAGCATATCATCTGCTGCATACTCTCCCGAAGTTATCTTTTCAAACGTATCTTTTATTACATTTATAAGATATGACTGAAGTAACGCCTCTCCTGACGTATCCGTAAACGAATATGATAAAAACAGTTTGTCCGACGGCTTGGTAAGGTTCATATACAGATAAAGTCTCTGTCTGTACATCTCCTCCCTTGAATCCGGTGCAAGCCTTATATCCTCCGACTGAAACAGTTTACGGTCTGTCTCTGATAGTATGCTTTCTCTTGAAACAGGCTTTGGTACTATACCGTCGTTAAGTCCGGCAAAGAACATCACCTTTACATTTTTCAGTCTCGTTCTTTCTATATCACCGACAACTACCCTGTCTCTGTTTGTCGGTATCATACCGAGCTGTATCTGCGAAAAACCTGTCTCGATAAGCTTTCTGTATAATTCCTCCGATACATTTTCGTCACCGAGGATCTCGACAAGCTTATCAAGAAAATCCATTATTATCTTATATATCTGTGAAAACTCCTTTGCTCTTGCCGGATCGTTTTCTTTTGTAAAACGCTCTTCCAATTCCTTGCAGCTTTTCTGGAGTTCACTTCTTTCGATCAGCTCATATAATGCAGAGGTCCTTTGTCTTACGCTTGCATTTTTCTTCTTGAAGCCTTCTAAAAACGGAGATATATATGCGACAAAACCGCTTCTTATCTTATTGACCTTTGGAAGGATGTCCTGCGACATCGTAACCGAGGTCCTGCTCCATTCCTTTTCATATGCCTTTGGTCCCTTTATCGCAAAAGCAAGCACATAATTCTCAAAAAGGTCGATATCTTCGTTTATCAAAGTGAGCCCGGTCTTAAGAAATCTGAATGTACTTTTATATGATAATCCGTCCGTGGCCATATCTACCGCTGCTCTTACAAACTCTACCGCAGGATTTGACATAATGCTGCTTTTCTTATCCAGAAATATCGGTATGTCATTTGCCTCAAAGATGTTCCTTGCCTTTTCGGCATATTCTTCTATATTGGCGGTAACAAAGGCAAAATCCCTGTATCTGTATCGTCCTGTGCGAACAAGCTTCAGTATGATCTCCGCAGCTCTTTCTATCTCCTGCTCAGGATCCTTGCACCCGGTTATATATACCGAATCCTGAGTTTTACTGTATTTTTTATATTCGTATCTGAACAGTGTTTTTTCAAGAAATGCAAGTGCCTCATTATCCCTGAACCTTCCGGTGCCGGCATCATCTATCCATATGTCGCTTAAAACATCTACTCCGTTCTTATCGGCAAGTCCTATAAGGCTCGTAACCATCTGATGAGTCATATTAAAAAGATTGGAATGTGCACTTTTTACCCTGAGTCCTGCCTTCCTGTCTGATGTTGCTACTACTGTTACTTTTTTGCATATCTTCATAAGCTTTTCGACAACATGGTACTGTGTAGGTACAAAGCCCGTAAAGCCGTCAAATATAACAGTAGACCCTTTGAGACTGTCAGCCTTTTCAATGACACCGCTAAGCACGACAGGAACTTCCTCTGCCGTGAGGTATCGTCCCTCCATATACTCTGAGAAAGCCTTTGAGATACACTTAAGATCCCTGAGCTTTCTCTTTAAAAGCTCAGGATATCTTTCATTTTCCGTATCTAACGTTTCGAGATCTATATCATACTGACAGAACTCGGAAAGCTGGGAATTGATCCTTGCGGCCGCTCCGCTTTTATTGAACATCCCGTCAAGAATACTAAGATCCTTTTTATTATCATTTATGAGTTTTTGAAGAATGAGGATCTTTCCCATGTCTTCAAGTATCGGAGCCTGATTTCCTCCCGTCTCCTCAAACACCCTGTAGGCCAGCCTGTTAAAGCTCAATATATCTATATTCAATATGGTATGCCCCGGATGAAGGTCCGTAAGCTCCCTCTGTGCCTGCATGGTGAACTGTTCCGGAACGATAACAAAGAATCTCTCACCCGGGTTTTTTACAGCTTCCTCTATAAGCTCTTTATATGCATATGTTGATTTTCCGCAGCCGGATGGTCCGGCTATTATCTGAAGTGACATTGTGCCTCCGTCAATATAAAACATTTGTTCTGTATTGTAGTATTATTTCACATTAAGCTGTCTGTGTCAAAAGATATTTTCCGTTTCCGAAGTTTTTATCTTAGTTCAGCCGGATCATATGTTATGGTGCTGTCATTCAAATCGTTGCCTTCAAAGGTTACGGTAAGAGCATTGTTTTCCATCGACATCTCGTAAGGCCGGTAATACTCCTCCCCATCCGGGAAATGAACCGTATTAAGCGTCTGTCCGGCTTTATCCATTACATAAAGCTTCCCGCCAAAATATGGTGCAACATATAAATTTCCCTCTTCGTCAAAAGCATGGCAGGAAGATATCGGAGAGCCTATCTTATCGTCATTTATCCATCTGATCTCTCCCGTGTTTTTATCGACCGTATTGACTTGTCCGTCTTCGACATAATAATACATATCATCGTTTATCCCAAGCTCAACTATCCTGTCTATCTGCGCACCGGGATATTTTTCAGATGCTTTAGACCATACGGTTTCTCCGTCTGCATCATATGCGGTAATAACTGCCCATTCCTGTCCATCCTCATACATGTGCTCGAACTGTATATCCATGACCTTATCTTCTTCTGCCTGCTCATTGTTTTCGGACTTTATCTGCGTATGATCCGGCTTCTGCTTTTCGGATTTATCCTGAACCTCTTTGCTGTTATCCTTGGTTACTTTCGTTTCTTCTGATAATGAGTTCTCAGATACGGCTGATGTCTGTGATGACATCTCTGATACCGTTTTGCTTGATAAAGACACCGTACTGTTTTCTTTTGAACATGCTGCAAGGCTCATCACTGCAGCTGCCGCAAGTGCTGTGATCATTACTCTTTTTCTCATAAACGTTTTCTCCTTTACAAGATAGTCAATTGATAACCTCATTATATAATACTTAGGATACATGTGAAACTTTCATTATTACTTTCTTCGTATTCTGTTACTGTCAAGTAATCTTTGGCAAATCCTCCATACAGATTAATTATCACACTGCGAGTGTGAGATATGCCGCCAAGACACGCTGCGTTTCCTACTCGCTGCACTCGCTTATCCACTCAGGCTCCTGCGCAAACTCGCCCTGCGGGCTCAGACACGCGCCCGCCTTCGTTGCTAAAGCGCAGCTCCCTACGGAAGCCTCGCTATCGTCTTTTGCGTCATATCATCCCCCTTCGCAGTGATGTATTAGGATCCTACCGGACTTGCATAGGTTATAAACGTGCGCCACAAGGCGCACCATAAAAAAAGTTTTGCAGTCATAAACCGCAAAACTTTTTCAACTTATATTTATTATTTTTCTGCACCTCTTCGAAGCTTCATCTCCTCATCGGGATCCTGGTCTACGAGCATGGACAAAAATCTTCTCGCTCCTGTTCCCTGCTTCTTATATGAATCAAAGAGTGACTGTCTCGCCTGTTTTGAAAGGTGATCGGATATACGCTCATATGCAAGGAGCAGATCCGTAAATACAGATCCTTCCGTAACCGCACAGGAACCGGCAATAAGTCTCTTCATATGCTCATCTCTTGCCTTCTCACAGAGTTTGACTATCCTCTGCTCAAGAGAAATGATCTTAAAGGCTTTCTTGGAATCAGGACTGTAGAAACACTCCTCGGACAGCTTCAGAACTCTTCTCGTGAGATCATTTATCTCATGAAGCTCTTTCATGGCATACTCCGAGAAATTGTTTCCGCTCTCCCAAAGCCTGCTTAGGGTAACTACCATATGGTAAATATGGTCTGTTATATTCTCATAATCCGCGATCACATGCATAAGATAAGAAAGCTCCATACTTTCTTTTTCCGTCATACTTCGTGTCGACAGTTTTGCAAGATAGAGATCTATCTCATCCTGATACCAGTCAACAAGCTCTTCTGCACGATGGACTCTCTTTGCAACGTCCGGATTCCATTCATCCATAAGCGCTACTGTCTCATCATATGAATCGTTTGATGTCTTTATGGCCTCTCCTACCCTCTGACGACACTGTGCAAGTGCAAGTGCCGGTGTGGACATAAAACGCTCGTCGAGAAGAGATTCCTTCGGATTCTTTACTTCCTTTATCATGACCTTTGAAATCTTAAGGAATACATTGCGGAGCGGAAGCTCTATTATTACGGTAAGAAGCTTATATCCGCTGTGCATGATAGCAATCGTTATCGGAGCCGCAACAACATCATCGAACGGGAAGTTTCCTGTAGTCCTTAATATAATATACACCGGAAGCCATACCATAGCACCGAATGCATTAAGGAAGAGGTCTATAAGTGCAAGCCTTCTGGCATCCTTTGATGTTCCCGTAGCAGCGATCATAACAGGGACTACCTGACCTATATTGATACCCATTATTATCGGTATAACGCTGCTGAATGTAATACCGCTTGCTATCGAAAATGCCTGTATAACACCGACCGAAGCCGATGAGCTCTGCATTATGGCTGCCATTGCCATACCGAAGAGAAGGCCTAGTATAGGATTTGAAAGTGCATTGAACAGATCCGTAAATCCCGGGAGTGAACTAAGTCCCGACATTGCACCGGACATTGTCTGCATTCCGTACATAAGAACGGCAAATCCGATTATGATCGCTCCTACATCGGCTTTTCTTCCCTTTGCGATAAATCTGTAAAGGATGACACCGATTATACAGAGCACCGGCGTAAACGATGCCGGTTTTAAAAGTGTAAATATAAGTCCTGCTCCGTTGATGCTGCTAAGACTGAGAAGCCATGCGGTGATCGTTGTTCCAAGACTTGAACCGATCACAAGCGGCACGGCTGAGCCAAGCGCCATCATTCCGGAGTTTACAAAGCTCAGAACCATGACATTGGTTGCCGTGGATGACTGTATTACCATCGTAACGACCAGACCTACTAAAAAGCCCTTTCCGGGATTCGATGTTATCTTAGTTAGTACATTTTTCATCTGGTTGCCGGCGCATTTCTTCAATGCCTCGCCCATATAGGTCATGCCGAACAGAAAAAGACCTATCCCGCCTATACACGACAGGATCTCCGTTATTCCCATTTTTGTCCCTCTTCTGACTTTCTTTTTACAAAAAATTACAGTGTAAAGGTATTTTTACATGCTATTTACACTATAAATAAGGGTCAATTTTCTGTCAAGGAAACATTTTCATCTTATATGTATTGCATAAAAAATAAATATATTTTTCTTAAAGTTAGTTGTTTTTTTCTTATCCGATGTTATTATAATTTGTGCATGTTCATAAGCATTAATCAATAGTGAAAGGGATCAACGGATCATAAACATATATGGGTATAATAGATAAATTCGGACATATCATAGAAAATACATGCTGCAGCGATCCGGCCCGTGCCGACAGGCTGTTAAAGCTTGGCTGGCAGGCTCAGAATTTTAAATTCAGGCATTTTCCGGATAAGCGGCTCTCCCGCTCCGGTGCTTATCTTTCCGTTCTCCTTATGGACGCAATGCTGGCTCCCCTGAGAGATCCCGGAAATACCGCTATCGTAAGTGTGTTTACTCCATGCGAGCTTCTTCATACATATGGGATAAAGCCATTCAATGCCGAAGGCTTTTCCTGTTATATCGCCGCATCACATGCCGAAAACTCCTTTTTGAAGGCCGCCGAGGAACACGGTCTTCCCGAAACCTTCTGCAGTTATCATAAGGTCTTTCTGGGTGCGGCATATAAAAAGCTCCTGCCTTCTCCAAAATGTATCATAAGCACTAATCTGGCCTGCGATGCAAACCAGATCACCTTCAGGGAGCTTGCGGATCACTATAAGATACCGCATTTTTATATAGATGTTCCGGTAAATATATCCGACGCTTCCGTAAGCTATGTCGCTTCTCAGCTTAAGGAACTTGACACGGCCTTATCAAAGCTTACCGGAAAAGCAATGGATACGGCTGCATTGAAAAACGTTCTTCAAAGATCAAAGAATACCGTTAAAAACTACAAAAGCTACATGGCTGCAAGAGCCGATAAGTGCCTGCTTCAGGATCTTGTTACTCCGCTTTATGAGTTCGTAACAATGAATATACTTTTAGGTACGGTACCAGCCCTAAAATACACCTCCATGGCACTTAATGATGCACTTGGTGCTCCGAAGGCAGAGGGAGTAAGGCTTTTCTGGATACATACAGTTCCCTACCTTCAGAACGAGCTTAAAAATATCCTGAATTTCTCGAAAAAAGCACAGATAGTAGGCATTGATATGGCCTCATCCGCACTTGCAGACATCGATCCAGATAAACCCTATGAGGCAATGGCAAGGCGTATGGTATACAATTCCTTCAACGGTACTGCATCCCACAGGATAGATGCGGCTCTTTCGCAGGCAAAATCCGTCAACGCCGACGGTGCCGTATGGTTCTGCCACTGCGGATGCAAGAATACCTTAGGAGCTTCTTCTCTTGCAAAGGAGACTTTCGAAAAGAACGGCATGCCGCTTCTTATCATGAACGGTGACGGCTGCGACAGAAGCTCGGGAAATGAAGGTCAGAACACAACTCGTATAGAAGCATTTATAGAAATGCTCGAACAGGCAAAGGATAACAGACCATGAATGGCAATAAGCTTTATTATATATGTAAATACACACCTGTAGAATTGCTTTCAGGATACGGAGCAGAATGCGTACCTCTCGACTATATGCCCGAAAGCTTTGAACATGCGGATGAAGTTATGCACCCGAATATATGCGGCTTCGGCAAATCTATAATAGAAGCCGTTCTTGCGCTTGATATAAAAGAGCTCGTGCTTGTAAACTGCTGCGACAGCATACGCACGGCATATGAAGTACTCAAGGCTATGGATAAGCTTGATTTTCTGTATTTTATGGACCTGACACATGATGAAAGTGCATGTGCTGATGAAAGGATGAAGTTTGAGCTCCGGGCACTCTGTGATGCTTATTCCGGATATTCAGAAAGAAGTTTCGACGTTTCCGCCTTCAGGGCTTCATTTAAAAACAGCTCACTACCGCATAACGATTATATAGGTATTTTAGGTGCCCGCGTAGGAAACAGGCTATATGAGGCAATAAGCTCAAGGCTTGAACGCAGCACGGTAAACCTCACCTGCAAAAACGGAAGATTTCTGTCATTAAACAGCTCCTCTGATGATAGGGATGAGATCATAGAAAGCTATGCTCACGACCTTATGGCACAGATACCTTGTATGAGAATGAACGATCCCTCGGGACGAAAAAAGCTTTTTAACGATCCTAATCTCAAGGGCATTGTCTATTCAACAATAAAATTCTGTGATTATTACAGTCTTGAATATGCCGAACTTTCCCATATCCTTAAGCTTCCCATGCTAAAGATAGAAACCGACTATACACTTCAGTCTATGGGACAGCTTGAAACAAGGATAGATGCATTTGCCGAGAATCTTGATTCATTAAAGCCGAAGCCATGCTCTAAACAGGATAAATCATCAGACGATATCACCGTGAGATTTTATGCCGGAATAGATAGCGGAAGCTCAAGCACCGATGTCGTTATCATCGATTCTGATAAAAACATCGTATCAAAAACAGTTATTCTTACAGGTGCAGGCGCATCCGTATCAGGACAGCTTGCTCTTGATGCAGCACTTAAAGAGGCCGGCCTTACAAAAGAGGATATATCTTCGTCAATAACAACAGGATACGGGAGAAACACCCTTACCTTAGGTGACCGAAGTATAACCGAGATAAGCTGTCATGCCAAAGGTGCTTATTTTCTCGATCCCGATGTAAGGACAATAATAGATATAGGCGGTCAGGACAGCAAGGTCATAAGGCTTGGTGAGAACGGTGAAGTGGTCAACTTTACCATGAATGATAAATGTGCGGCCGGCACAGGTCGTTTTCTTGAGATAATGGCACACACACTGCAGCTTTCTCCCGATGAGATGAGCAATGCCGGTCTGAAATATAACGAAGAGCTCACGATATCAAATATGTGTACGGTATTTGCCGAGTCAGAGATCGTATCGCTTATAGCTCAGGATAAATCTGTAAATGATATAGTCCATGCGCTTGACGATTCGATCGCATCACGGATTGCCGCCCTTGTGAAAAGAGTTGATCCTATCCCCCGGTTTATGATGACCGGCGGCGTTGCTAAAAACAAGGGTGTAGTAAATGCAATAGAGAAAAAGCTGGGTTCTCAAATCATCGTAAATGAAAATGCCCAGGTATGCGGAGCCCTCGGTGCCGCTCTTTTCGCTCTCGAATCAGATTTTCGATAGTTTGTTATTCGTTTTAACCAATTAATTTGTATTTTTTATATTCAAGCTGTAGAAAATGACATCTTATTTTATTATGTAAATCGTTTCATTGTTTTTAAGATGCTGTTTTTTATTCATAATATACAAATATCATAATTGAATTTTGTATATATTCCATGTTTTTATTTTTATTTTCTGTTGCATAATTAAATTTTGATGTTATAATACAGTTGTAGTAGAAGGTAAAACAGATACCGCAACACTTAAACAGTTATTTGATGTAGATACAATTGAAACATCTGGGTCAGGGATTAACGAAGATATTCTATCTCTCATTAAGACTGCTGCTTCAACACGTGGTGTCATTGTCTTAACAGATCCTGATTATCCTGGTACACAGATTAGAAATAAAGTCATTCAGGCTGTACCTAATGCGAAGCATGCTTTTGTTGCAAAAAAGGATGCCAAGGGTGTTAAGAAACTTGGTATTGCGGAAGCAAGACATGATGCAATTATTGAAGCATTAGAGAATGCAGTCACATTTAGTGATACAGAAGAATCTATTTCCTGGGATGAATTTATTGATCTAGATGTATTAGGAAATAAGAAGAGAAGACTACAGGTCTATGATGCCTTTCATTTAGGTTATGGTAATGCGAAAGCATTATTTAAGAGACTGAATATGATGGGTATTACAAAAGAAGAAGTACTTAAAGCACTAAAGAGTCAGTAGACATAGCATCTACTGACTCTTTTTTATTGATCTGTTACTATATATTCTATTTCTTCTACACCTGAATATTTTGAATTTCTATAGACATCATACCAAAGAAGACCAAACCATATCGCAAGTAATGTACAAAGGATGCAAAGAAAAATAATGAACTTCTGGAACACTTCTCTTAGTCTCATTCTTTGAATCAAATAATTCTCATCACTATTCTGGATATATTCAACTACTATATCCTTTGGTTCACCAAAATGATCTACGATATCTTCATATGAACAATCGGGATGATCATCCACATATTCTTTTAGATGTTTCTTCAAATCAAGGAGATAGAATTTCTCTTTATCTGTATGCATGGGCATCATAGTCCAAATATTGTGAATATATTGTTCTGTATTATTCATAAGATTCTCCTAAAGATTCCTTAATCACATTATGGATTCCATCCACTGCTTGATTAAATTCATTAATCATTTCTAATAGCTTTTCTTTACCCTCTTCTTCTATATGATAATAGACTCTTATTTTGCGTTCTATTACCTTCTCATAACTAGAAATATAGTGCGCATCCTGTAATTTATAGAGAATAGGATACATAGTGCCTTCTTTAATATCTATGAGTTCATGAGAGTAAGTTTTAATCTGTTTGGTTATTTCATACCCATAACAATCCTGCTTCGCAATAATACATAGAAGAAGCATATCCAGTTTGAAAAATTGATTCTTTTTGGCCATATTAATTGATCCTCAACATTCATATACTTATATTATACTTTGTGTTATAAAACTCGCAATACATAGATATACTATGTACAAAGAGCAACATTCATGATATTATATGTATGTGGAAACGTTTTCAATAAAATCATATTAATCGGAGGAATTATTTATGCTTAGCGTTAAAGAGAAGAAGTTTATTATCTGTTTTGTGATTTATGTCGCATTATTCATTGCATCAGCTTTTTATTCTGATCAAACCACTCTTTGTTTCTGTCTAGGAAGTATTCCTATTAGTATTTCTTCACTACCTACAATATTCTGTTCTAATTTAGTTTTACCATTTATCGGAAATACATTATTATTCATCTATTTCTTTAAAGATGAAATCAAAAACTTCTTCACGATATAATAAAAAGGCTGTTCACCACAGCCTTATTTTAATAATATATGCTTTTGATCCAATGCCTCTTTAATACGCTCTAATGTCTCTTCATCAGGTACTGTAATTGTATGTAAATGAACACCATCTGTTAATAGAGAAAGAGGTGCAACATCATTATCTTTAACTGCAGACATGAACTTAGATACATCATAACGTGAATATATATGTAGATTTCCTTTGATTTCACCATAAAGAGGATGTTCTACTATTACATCTTCTACCTTACCACCTAAATCTACAATAGTATTTAATTCTTCTTCTAATTGATCATTACTATGCTTTACTGCAATCGTATAATGATTACTTCTATTTGTTTCTAATATATATCCTCTAGGTGTTGCAGTAATATCTTCTCCCGATGCTCTTAGTAATGCAACATCTCCTACAATAATCTGTCTAGAAACACCTAATTCTTTCGCAATTCTACTTGCTGAAACAGGTTTATCACTACTGCTGATTATTTCCATTATCTTTGTTTTTCTGTCCATATACATCACCTTTTCGACCATTATAGAAGAATTTTTCAGGGAACTCAATGGTCTTTTCTTTACATATCCTATATAATAAATGATATGGAAAATATCGCAAAAAAATCAAATACAGAATTTATATTAAATACATTTAACTTAAAGCCTTCTAAGAAATATGGACAGAACTTCTTAGTAGATCCAGGTATTATTCAAAGTATCGCAGATCATGCTTCGCTGGATAAGGAGACAGCAGTTATTGAAATAGGACCTGGTATAGGCGCTCTTACAGAACAGCTCTCTAATAAAGCTGGTAAAGTATTATGCTTTGAAATAGATGAACGTTTAAAGGAAGTATTATCATTCTCTTTAGAAGGACATGATAATGTAGAAATCATCTTCCAGGACTTTATGAAAGCTGATCTAGAAGAAGCATGTAATAAGTTAAAGGACTATAAGGATATCTGTGTTGTTACAAATCTTCCTTATTATATTACGTCTAAAATCATCACAAAGATTGTATCTTCTTCTACACCTATTAATCGTTTAGTCGCTATGGTACAAAAGGAAGTAGCACTCAAGCTTTGTTCGGAAGAAAAGAGTCCTTTAAAGATGATGATTGATTATGTAGGAGATGTTCAATATGAATTGAATGTTCCTAGACATGTATTCATGCCAGCACCTCATGTAGATAGTGCTGTTATTTCTATTCATAAAGAACGTGTTATATCACAGGAATTGATTGATCTGATTGAAGCAAGTTATACTGCAAAAAGAAAAACACTCTATAATAACTTAAAGCCTTTATATCATGATCAAACAAAAGAAGTATTAGAGTCATGTGGTATTCCTGCCAATAAACGTGCTGAAGAATTAAACATTGATGACTATATAAGAATACTAGAAAGGAGTCATACTCTATGAAGATTCGTGCTTATGCGAAAATAAACCTTGCATTAGATGTGGTAAGTGAAAGAGAAGATGGATATCATGAATTAAATATGATTATGGCCCCTATTGGTCTTCATGATTTAATTCTTATTGATCCTATCGAAAAAGGTATAGAAATAACTACAAACACATACCGTGTACCTACTGATGAACGTAATATCATGTATAAGGTGGCAGATGCATTAATCAAGAAGTTTGATATCCAAAGTGGTGTAAGAATCCACTGTTATAAGCATATTCCTTCTCAAGCTGGAATGGGTGGAGGAAGTGCCGATGGGGCTGCTATCTTCCGTGCAATGAACAGTTTATTCCATTTACGTATGTCTTATCAGGATATGTGTGAAATGGGTAAGGAGATTGGTGCAGATATTCCATTTTGTGTATGGAATCGTATTGCGGTTGTAGGTGGTATTGGTGAAAATCTTCACTTTATTGATCGTTCTCGTTTTAATTGTCATTTATTAATTGTAAAACCTAAGAAAGGTGTTTCTACTAAGAGATGTTTTGATGATCTAGATATAGAAACAGCTGTTCATCCAGATATTGATTTAATGAAGCATGCGATTGAAAAAAATGATTATCAGGGTGTTATCAATTGTTTAGGTAATACTTTAGAAGCCCCTTCTATTAAGATGGTGCAGGATATCCAGTCTATTAAGGACGATATGATGAACTTTGGTTTTGATGGTGCTCTTATGTCAGGTAGTGGTTCATCTGTTTTTGGTATGACTCAAGATCCTGAATTAATTGATAAAGTGCTTCCATATTTTAAAAAGAAATATAGTTTTGCAGTAAAAACACAGATTTACTATCCAGAGAAAAGGAAAAAGGGATAACTTGCGCCTTTTCTCTTTTATTTTGAATTGAATTTTGCTAGAATGTAGGGGAAAAAAAGGAGATATGTCGATGAAAGTTTATGCAGTTGTCTTAGCTGCGGGTAAAGGTACTCGCATGAAGTCAGACGCACCTAAGGTTGTTCATGAAGTTTTATATAAACCAATGATCAATCATGTGGTGGATGAATTAAAGAAGTTAGATATCGCAGAAACAGTCGTTGTTGTTGGACATGGGGCTGACCAGGTCAAGGCTTTGTTAGATAACGACGTCACTACTGTCTTACAGGAAGAGCAGAAAGGCTCTGGACATGCTGTCATGATGGCAGAAAGTGTTCTAGGGGATAAAGAAGGAATCACTCTTGTATTAAATGGTGATGCACCTTTAATTACTGCGGAGACATTACAGGGACTCATTGATTATCATATGAATGGTAAGAATAGTGGTACTGTAATGACATGTGATTGTGACTTGTCACTTCCATTTGGTCGTATTATTAAGGAAGATGGCCAGGTAACGGGAATTGTAGAATTCAAAGACTTACAGGAATCTCAGATGGATATCACTGAGATGAACGTAGGTGAATATTGTTTTGATAACAAATCAATGTTTGAAGCTTTAAAGAAAGTAACAAACAACAATGCTCAGGGTGAGTATTATATTACAGACTTAATTGGAATCATGAATGAAGAAGGCAAGAAGGTTGATGGCTATAAGATTCAGGATTTCAGTGAAGTAGGTGGCATTAATGACCGTGTTCAGCTTGCTGAAGCAACTAAGTTACTTCAGAAGAGAGTAAATAAGAACTGGTTATTAAATGGCGTAACTATTGTAGATACTGATAACACATATATTGGTACTGATGTAGTGATTGGTAAAGATACAATCATTGAACCAGGTTGTATTATCAAGGGACATACTACTATAGGGGCACACTGTCATATTGGTCCTTATTGTGAATTTACAGACGTAGATATTAAGGATAATGTGGAAATCAAGTTCTCAGTATTAAGCGATTCTGTTGTAGAAAGCGGTACTGATATTGGTCCTTATGCAAGACTAAGAACTAATTGTCATATTAGAGAGAATGTACACATTGGTAACTTTGTGGAAATGAAGAAAGCTGATTTTGGTAAGGGAAGCAAGTCTGCTCATCTTACTTATATCGGTGATGCTAAAGTAGGCGATGGCGTTAATATTGGTTGTGGTACTATCACAAGCAATTATGACGGTAAGAATAAGTCAATGACTGTTATTGGAAACAATGCATTTATTGGATGTAATTCAAATTTAGTTGCACCAGTGACTGTTGGTGAAGGCGCATTTGTTGCAGCTGGATCTACTGTAACAGAAACTGTAGAAGATGGTGCAATGTCTATCGCACGTGCTAGACAGGTGAACAAACCTGGCTATGCAAAGGTTTTAGAAGAAAAACGTATGAAGATTTATAACGAAAGAAACAAGAAATAAAAAAAGGGGACACATATGAAAAACAAAATTACAGTATTTTCTTTATCTTCAAGCAAGAAATTAGCTCAGGATATCGCAAGCATTTTAGGTACTAAGGTTGGAGACTGCAAAGTTCATCACTTCGCAGATGGTGAAATCTTATGTGAAATCGGTGAATCTGTTCGTGGTAAGGACGTATTCATTGTTCAGTCTACTTCTAATCCAGTAACTGAAAACTTAATGGAAATCTTAGTATTAACTGATGCTTTAAAACGTGCTTCTGCTCGTGAAATTACTGCAGTTATTCCATATTTCGGATATGCAAGACAGGATCGTAAAGCTAAACCTAGACAGCCAATCACTTCTAAGTTAGTTGCAGACTTATTAACTACAGCTGGTGTTAACCGTGTTGTAACTGTTGACTTACATGCAGCTCAGATCCAGGGATTCTTTGATATTCCAGTTGATGAAATGCAGGCTTTACCACTATTAATCAAATACTTCCGTAAGAAGAAGGTTCAGGATTTATGTGTTGTTTCTCCTGACCACGGAGGAGCTACTAGAGCTCGTAAGATGTCTGAAGCATTTGACTGCCCTATGGCTATCATCGATAAGAGAAGACCTAAACCAAACGTTGCTGAAGTTATGGGTATCATCGGTAATGTTGAAGGTAAGAACTGTATCTTAATTGACGATATGATCGATACAGCTGGTACTATTACAGCTGGTGTTGATATGTTAAAACAGAAAGGTGCTAAGGATGTATATATTGCATGTACTCATGGTGTACTTTCTGGACCTGCTATTGAAAGATTATCTACTTGTGCTGCAAAAGAAGTTGTTATTACTAACACTATCGAAATCCCACAAGAAAAGAAATTTGATAAACTTGTTTCTGTATCTGTTGCAGGATTACTTGCACATACAATTGAAAATATCGAAAACGATTTACCAGTTAGTGACGTATTCACTCAGTATGATTGTTAATGTAGAGGACTCATTACGAGTCCTTTTTTAGACCAAATATATGAAGTAAAATAAGTAAACTATGCTAGTTTCTATATGTAACGAATTGACTATGAAGTGGTTAAGTGTTAAACTTCAATTGAATTCAAAAAACAAACTGCATTAAACGAAAAGGTAAGGATTGTGGGATCCTTACCTTTTCTGACTTTTAGAGTGGTTTAGCACTAGGCTAGTTATCGTTTGAAAAATTCGTCTAACCATTTGCAGATGTAGTAGGTAAGAACACCCACCATGACGGTTATGATAAACTCAAAAAAATGTATCACCCCCCCTTTCAAGGAGGACGATATCAAACTAGATCTGAGACAAGTAGTGAATTGGAAAAGTGCATTAAAAACATAGTACGTAAAAATATCCTCCTGGTTACTACCTAGAGGATATCTTTATTTCTAATTAAGCGCTTTTTATTTAATGTCCTTAATATGGGGCCACATTAATATACTCTTTTTCTTAATAATCTATAGAGGATAATTGAAAGGATAGGAATCATTAAATATATACCAACAAGGATAGCCATATTAAAGAGTATAATCCAGACCCTCTCTTCCATATATAAGCTTATTGATGTGACAACAGTGCTATAGTGCAGTACAGATATTGCGATTACTTCTATAACTATGAGAAGGTAGAAAAACTTTGGCATTTTAGCTCTAACTAATAAGAATGTAAGTAACAGCGATACAACTAATAATGGTAGAACCTTGAGCAATAAAGCACTATAAAAAGCCAGTAAGAAATGCATCATTTTATTCACCTCGATTTTATTAAATCATTTTTCTATTATGTCACATCTTTAAATTTAGAGTATTCCATCCTCTTCTACTACTTAAATAATATATTATTATTATTAAATAGTCTATATTTTGTGCATATGAGACATATTTTCCTGCATAAAAGACATACGCTTTTTATGAGCTGATAAAATAGTCTATTAAATCTTCACTTTTTCTAGAAAGCGTATACATAATTATTCATAACATGATAAAATATATTAAGTAATAGGTATGAATTATCTATGTTTCCGAAGATGAGGTGAATAAAGGTGATAGAAGTAATAGAAAAAATTGGAAATATTGAAAATTTATCATTAAAGAACGATGAGATGGAAGTTGTTGTCTCAACATTTGGTTGTACTATTATTAAGATGATTGTTGAAGATAAGAATGGAGTAAAAGGCGATGTTGTATTAGGTTATGATGACTTTAATCAATATCAGACTCTAGATGCTTATCTAGGTGCATTAGTAGGTAGAGTTGCGAATAGAATTGGTAAAGGAACATTTGAATTAAATGGTGAAACATATCATTTACCTATTAATAATGGTCCTAATAGCTTACATGGTGGTATTAAAGGATTTAGTTATCAGATCTTTGATTATGAAATCTTAGATGATTATACTATTAAGTTTACTTATCATGCAAAGGATGGAGAAGAAGGTTATCCAGGTAATATGGATTTTAGTGCTACTTATCATTTAGAGGGTACTACATTAACTATTTCTTATCATGCTACGAGTGATAAGGATACTTTAATTAATATTACTAACCATTCATATTTCAACTTATCAGGACATAAACATAATATCTATAATCACACTTTAAAGATTGACGCTGATTATTATGAACATGTAGATGCAGATGGTCTTGCTACAGGTGAAAAGGAAGCTGTAGAAGGTACTCCATTTGACTTTAGAATACCTGCAAAGATTGGTGAACGTGTAGAAGTAGATCATCCACAATTAAAGCTTGGTAATGGTTTTGACCATCATTTCTTCTTTACTACAGATAAGAATCAGGTTGTATTAGAAGATGAAGAAAGTGGTAGAAGATTAACAGTATCTACTACTTTGCCAGGAGCACAGATCTATACCGCAAACTATCTAGATGGACGTATTGGTAAGAATGGTGAACCTTATAATGCGAGAGATGCAGTATGTATTGAAACACAGAACTTACCAGACGCTATTCATATCGAAAAGAATCCAAGCACTATTTTAAGAAAGGGAGAAACATTTGATGCACAGACATCTTATTGTTTAGAGGTAATTAAGTAATGAAACTTGCAACACAGATTATTGAAGATATTAGAAATGGTCAGGCAGATGCTTTATTAACTGATATTTATGTAGATGAATCTTTATTAGATACTCAGAAAGAAAGATATATTGCAGCTATTGAAAAGTTCATCTCACTTTATGGTGATAAGGAAGTAGAAGTATTCTCAGCACCAGGTAGAAGTGAAGTATCTGGTAACCATACAGACCACCAGCATGGTGAAGTATTAGCTGCTGCAATTAACTTAGATATTATTGCGATTACAGCACCTAGAGATGGTGAAATTAAGGTATTATCTGATGATTATGACTTAAAGGCTGTAGCTTTAGATGACTTAGAAAAGAAAGCTGAAGAAGAAGGTATTTCAGAAGGATTGATTAGGGGTACTCTTGCACGCTTTAAGGAATTAGGTCTTCATATTGGTGGCTTTGAAGCTTATATGACAAGTGAAGTATTACAGGGTTCTGGTCTTTCTTCATCAGCCGCATTTGAAGTTATGATTGGTACTGTATTATCAGGTTTATATAATGATATGACAGTGAGTCCAGTATTAATTGCACAGATTGGTCAGTATACTGAAAACGTCTATTTTGGTAAACCATGTGGATTAATGGACCAGTGTGCAAGTTCAGTAGGTGCTCTTATTCATATTGACTTTAAAGATAATGATCATCCTGTTGTAGAAAAAGTAGATGTTGATTTCTCTTCATTCCATCATAGTTTATGTATTGTAGATGTTCATGCATCTCATGCAGACTTAACTGATGATTATGCAGCTATTCCTACAGAAATGAAGGAAGTAGCACACTTCTTTGGAAAGGAATTCTTAAGAGAAGTATCAGAAGAAGAATTTAAAGCACATATTCCTGAATTACGTGAAAAGATGAGTGACCGCTGTGTCATCCGTGCATTACACTTCTTTAAGGAAGATGCAAGAGTAGAAAAAGCAGTATCAGCCTTAAAGAATAATGACTTTGATACATTCAAGTCAGTCATCAAATCATCAGGAGACAGTTCTTATAAATACCTACAGAATATCTATTCTAACCATGATGAAACAAACCAGGCTGTTTCTATTGCCTTAGGCTTATCTGAAGATATCCTAGGTGATAAAGGTGTATGTAGAGTACATGGTGGTGGATTTGCAGGTACGATCCAGGCCTTTGTAGAAGATGATTATGTAGAAACATATAAGACTGAAATTGAAAAGTATTTTGGTGAAGGTTCTTGTCATATTCTTAAAGTAAGAAAGTATGGCGGTATGAAAGTAGAATTATAAGCATTAGAAAACCTCTTTGATTCTCATATCAAAGAGGTTTTCTTTACTATAGAATTGATTTTCTCCATGTGATGTTCTGCTTATCAAAAAATGCATGTAATCTCTCAATCTCTTCAATGCTGGCATTCTTCTTTTCAAAATAGATTGTATAACCTGCTTTACTTATGAATATTACGACATCTTTGGTTTCTAGTATTTTTTTAATATTTTTGTATTTCATGGGAATTTCATTTTTTGATGAGTATTCAATTGAGGTTAATTTACTTTCATCAAAGACTAGATCATAGAAAATCACATCAGTGTGATACAAATCATTAAGTTGATTTATGTTTTTTTTTGCAATCATTCTTGATTGAATAAGAGGTGTTGAAGCTACCATTAGTAATATAATAATGAATGTTGCAATGCCAATAATATCTCCTGTATATAGAGTTATAAACAAAGCAACCAGTGCACTACAAAACATGGCCACTAGTAACAGTATATAAAATGTAGGAAATAAGTAAAAGATAACTTTTTTGAAAGTTGAATAATCCATTTTATTATTTTTGACAGTTAATATTTCCATTTTTTGATACCTCAATATTCATAATATATTAATTCTAGCATAGATAAGTATCAATTACACCAAATATCGATGCATATATTACAGATAAGTATTATTTCAGTTCATTGTTTTCTAATAATAAAAATGCAATAATATATAAGACAAGGAGGAATTTATATGGATTATAAGTCAGATAATATTGAGGTTAATAATGTAGAACTTGATTATGATATATTAAAAAAATACAGACTTTTATTGAATACAAGAAGCTATAGAATAGCTCGTTTACTATTTATACTTATTTCTGTTTTTTTTCTGCTATATGAATTTGTTTCTAGGTACATGAACTTATTTGTAACATGCCTCATTATTTTTGGAGTTATTTATTTTTATTTTTTAGGAACCTTATGTGTGAAATTAATATTTCGTAGAAAAAAAGAACTATATGATATTGAAACTGATAAAATTATATACAATCTTGTTTTCAAGGACAGTTCTGTAGACATAATATCAACTGAACTTGTTATGAACATTTCATATACTAGAATTATTAAAATTCTAAAAGTAGAAGAAGGCTATTTTCTTCATTATAATGATAATAATTTTGTCTTTTGTGAAACAAAGCAGCTAGATACTCAAACAAATGAAGAACTATTAAACCTATTACAAAGTATACCTAATGTAAAGTGGAAAGAGGCTAAACACTGGACACTAATTTAGAAAGTAGTAATAGATAGAATTATAAGGACTGTGCATTTACTAATAGGGGTTTATTCCCCTGTTTTTTTTATGTATACTTGATTAAAAGCGAGGTAATAAGAAAAATGTTATTTAATACACATACACATTTAAATAGTGAACAATTATTTGAAAATCGTGATTTATATATTCAGAATGCAATAGAGAGAGGTGTGAAGTACTTTACTGTTGTAGGTTATGATTTAGAGTCTTCACGTCTTGCAGTGCAGATAGCTCATGAATATGACTTTATTTATGCTGCAGTAGGTATTAGTCCTAATGATTGTAAAGAGACAACAGATGAGGATTTAGAGGCAATAGAAGTACTTGCGAAAGATCCTAAGGTTGTTGCTGTAGGTGAAATAGGATTAGATTACTATTGGGATGAAGCATCTAAAGAAAAACAGATTGACTGCTTTAAGAAACAGTTAGAAATAGCCAAGAGATTATCTTTACCTGTTACTATTCATGCCAGAGATGCTTATGAAGATACATTTGATATACTTTCTAAATCAGGTGTAAAAGGTATTATGCATTGTTATAGTGGAAGTTATGAGATGGCTTTAAGATTTATTAAGATTGGTTATTATATTTCTTTGGCAGGTCCTGTTACTTTTAAGAATGCGAAGGTTCCTAAAAGAGTCGCTGAAGGCGTAGACTTAAACTATCTACTTGTAGAAACAGATGATCCTTATCTCACACCAGCACCTTATAGAGGTAAACAGAATGAACCAGGTCATGTCTATTTTGTTGCACAGAAGATTGCTGAACTAAAAGGATTAAGCTATGAAGAAGTCGCCAAACAGACAACAGAGAATGCACTTAAAGTCTTCCAGTTAAAGAAATAGTAATTAAAATAGAGTATAATATATTCTATCAGGAGGCTTTTTATGAATATTTATGATAAGCTCGAACAATTATCCCTTACAGAAAGTGAAAAGACACTTATAGATTATGTTGTAGAACATTCAGAAGATATTATGAATATGTCTGCTTCAGATATTTCTAAAAACAGCTATGTGTCTGTTTCTACTATTTATCGTATTATTGATAAGTTAGGTCTTTCAGGTTTGCAGGCATTTAAATCCCATATTCATTTTGATCGTGAAAGATACCAGAAAGAACTTTTTTCAGTAGACTATAACTATCCTTTCAGGATCAATAACACAAACCATGAAATCATGACTAAGATGTTGAATCTCTATGACCAGACACTTCATTCTACATTAAACCTAGTCAATCTAGATGAATTTGGTAAGATTGTCCAGAAGATGTATGATGCGAATGTGATAGCGTTGTTTCCGTCTATTGGTAATTTCTTCATGGCTGAATGTTTTAGACAGAATATGTTAGAAATAGGTAAGAATGTCATAGTAGAGAAACAGATTTATTATCAATACAAAGCAGCTGAAACATTAAAAAAAGGAGACCTCGCAATCGTGATCTCCTATGCTAATAGAACACCTCATGTAGAAGACTTTATCCGTGTGATGAATAAGAACCAGGTGACAACTGTTCTTATCTCTTCTACTAAAGAGAGTGAATTATCTAAACTTGTTGATTATCATCTCTATTTTGCATCCTATGAAGATTCAGAAGAAAAGATTGCATCTTTCTCTTCTAGAGCTTCATTACAGTTCTTATTAGACTGTTTATATGCATGTTATTTTAATAGAGATTATGAAAAGAATATAAACTATCGTATTGAACACTACATAGAACTCTCATAGTTCTGTGTTGTACTTAATATCATAGCCCCAAGAAGAATATATTCCTGCATGTTATCTACTTTGGTAATAGGCGGAATATATTTTTTTGGTATAAGAGTGGCCATTTCTTCATATAGAGGAAGTACATGAGGAATAAAGTCACAATAGAGAACTAATTCTTCAGGACTTAATAAACTGATAATAGAAACAAGAGTACGTGATACAACCTCAATACATCCTTCAGGAGATATACTCAATGTCATTTTATCTTCTGTTAAGTCTAAAGGAAGAAATTGTACTTCCCCCACTAAATTATGCATACCATGCAGCAGGCAGTTATCCACAATAATACCTGCACCACTTAATGCATGAACAGGCTGGAATAAGAAAGCCAATGAACTGACTTGATCCTGTGAAGAATAATAACCTACAGCTGCTGCATTCACATCATTACATATACATATAGGCAGATGATAACGTTCAGTGAGAACATCTTCTAATCTTTCTGGTGTTTCCCATCCTTCAAGACTTGTAGAAGTTACATAACCATCATCAATAATACCTGGAGTCGCAATACCTATATAACGAATACGTGGATAATGAAGACGGGCAATATCAATAACGTCATAAACATCCTGGATATTGATAGTAGGCTTAATGACTTCATTATCTAAAAGTATTTCCTGATTCTTATCATATACACGATAGGCAATATGGACGGATTGTTTATTACGGAATAGAGAAAGAGCCAATGTCTTATGTTTGATTTCTACATCCAACATAACAGGTAAAGGGATTCTTTGGTCTGATTGATTCTTTTTAATCTCTAAAGAATCTTTCACAAGTGTAAAGATAGCTTTTACATCATATTTCGCAAATACTTCAGGTGGTACATTTAAGACAATCTTATCTTTAAGAATCTCACGTGCCTTGGCATGTAAATAAGAAATCTGTGGTGCTAAGAGAACCACATCATAATCCTGTGCTACATAATAGAGATTATTATAACCACTTGCTTCTGTTACATAAGGAAGACTCATTAACTTAGATGCTTCATTCATCTTCATCGCAAAATAACTAGTTGTTAATCCACCACTACAACATAATAGAATCTTAATAGTAGGTGTATCACCAATATGTTTCATATAATGAGTCAGTTCTCTAAATAACTTCATGGCATGATTTAAAGTCTTCATCTGGAAGTGAAGATAATATTCAATCTCACCTGATTGTGTATTAGTCGCTTTAAACTCGATGATATTCATTGGATTAAACACAATTTCAATATCTGCATGCTTATTAAAGAAATGAATCTCTGTATAGTCTTCATTCACTCTTGTTTCAAAGTTTGGTACTTCCTGCAATAGAATCCATTTCGCAAATAGTATTGTATAAATATCACTTAAGAAATCATCCATGAATATCACCTCCATGTTTATATTTTAACATACTCCCAATCTCTAAATACAGTAACTCTTGAAAGATGAAAAATATATATCATGCAAACTGAAATAAAGGTGATAGAAATGAAAAGAACCTTACGAATGCAAGGTTCTAGATATCCATCTCAAAGATGAATTTAGTATGAGTGATGTTGTTTCCTGAAAGACCACTATAATGGTCTTTTTCTTTTAACTTCTTAATTGTAGTTATATCAGTGATTTTTTGAATACCTTCCTGATCAAATAGACTCATTCCTTCAGATAAGCTCTTTGCGCCAGTTGTAAGAGTCTGATATTGTTGAGACAATTCATTTCCTGCCTGACTCAACTCCGACAAGCTAGAAGATAAAGTTTCTAGTTGTTTTGATACAGGACTTTGAGAGAGTAACTCTGAGAGCTGTTCTAAACTCTTCTTATTTGACATTAAGCTTTCCTGCACACCTTCACTGATTGCTTTATTGACTGCAGCACGCTGCTCATCTGTCAGATCAATACTATTGATTTTAGATTGAATCAGTTCTGTCGGATCCTTCATAGAAGAAATCAAGTTTTTAATAAGTGCCTGTGTAGAGGCATCATATTGTTTAGAACCCTTTAATAATGCATTGGCTCCATCACTTACTTTTGACACATTGGACATATATGTATTGAGGTATTGTCCATACGTTGTACATCCTGCCAGTAATTGTGCTGAACCCTCTACAAGCTTCTGTGATGATTGATTTAATTGATCTGTTGTCTTGGTTAGATCACTTAAATCTAAATCTTTAAATACACCGTCAGTAAATACAGTACTCATATAGTCACATTGGAAGTTCTTGATTTTCATAGTCACTTCCATAGAATCCTTAAATGGTTCATAACCAGGACAACCTAAACCAACAATAGCCTGATAATCATCCATCAACATGCTCTTCCCATTCTTTACTTCAATATCACTCACTGTCTCTTGAGGAATTAACATAATAGTAGTCGCTACAAAAGGTGTCTCAGTATTATTCTTATACTTAAATACAGCCCTTAATGTACCTGTTTTACCTTTAATATCTGTCACTTTATGTCCATCTAAATAATAAGTCACATCCACACCAACAGGAAGTTCAGTATCTAAAGTACCTTCATACTGAATACTATTTTTATTATTCTCTATCAATAATTGATGATCATTCAAGGTCATATTCTCATCACCCTTATTACTGATATCCTTTAATACAGTTGTATCTTTTATAAGATCACCTTCACTTATAGAAGGAATAGTTACTTCCGCTTTAGTACTTTTTGTTTTTACAGTAATTGTTTCACTCTTATTCACTGCTTCCTTTACATCATGTCCTTTTGTAGTTAAGACAACAGGTGTTTCTTCTTTAATAGTCTTTGGTTTATTCGTCTTAGTCTGTGTTGTACATCCTGTAAGCAGGATACAACATAGTATCGTTATTAACTTCTTATTCATACAAGTACCTCCTATTCCACATTCTTCAATGCATCCTGCATTGGAATCTTTTTAATCTTCTTATACTCAATCAACATCACTATAAAATAACTTATAAAACCAATAACGATAGTCTTTAAGAAAGTAAGGTTACTTACTGTTAGAGGCATCCATCCTGCCATCTCTTCTTTCATCATTGCCTCAAATATAGGCTTTAATATCGCATAATCTAATGGCACAGTAAGAAGAATAAACAGAGATACAATAATAGACGTAGACACAATATAAATAGAACTTACTTCATGATTTGTATAACCAAGAATCTTAGTCATAGAAATAGACTGGGCATTCTTCTCTATAATTGTCTTTGTAAGAAGGTAAATAAGCACAATAAACATGATGACAGCCATTCCACAAAGTAAATAAGCCATACTTCCCATTGATACATTCAATTGTCGCGATACTTTACTTAATGAATCATAATCAATAGTAGTCCCTATATACTTTTCATTGATATCAGTAATAGGATTCTTAGAGAAATATCCAGAAAAATAATCATCATCTAAATCAAACATTTTATTCATTTCTTTTTGATTCATAAATATCGCAATCGCACCTGGATAGTTATATTCACCACTGACCTTTAATGTATACTTCTTCTTTGTATATTCTGTCTTTAAGTGAAGAACATCACCCTTATGTATATGATATTTATCTGCATAAGCACTTGATACATAAACACCATCACCAATAGAAACATAACGACTGTTCTTCTTTACGCCATATACAGTTACTGTATCCAAAGTATTGTCTTCCATCTTTAAACTATAAGCGCTAAACTTCTCAGCTGTCTTTTCTTCTGTTTCTATTCCTTTTGTGAAAGTATAGGCTTCTATCATATTAGAAAAGCTTTTTTCATCAGATTGCAAGCTTGCAGGTACTTTAAGAATATATTGGTAATTCGCAAACATATTCTGTTTAATATTAGTCCCATATGAATTGATGATATCGGGCATCGCAAGTCCAAATAATAAGATCATGTTCGCAAACATTAATCCAATAAACATCACAAGATAATGAGCTTTATTTTGGAGAATAATACGTGTTCTAAAACGTGTAATAAAAGGAATACGTGCAGACAAAGGCATGACATGGGACTGTTTATGCCTCTTTAAATCTCTTCTTAAGAATTTAAGAGGAGATAGAGACAACTGTCTATTTAATATAAAGAGATTAATAATGAACATGAGTATAACAGGTACAATTGTTGTCTGGATAAAAGCACTCGCATTCCAGATTGTTTGATAAGTCGTCAAACTATAGCTGGCATAATATAAGCTTGCCATAGTCGTTCTAAAATAGGTATAACCTAGAATATTACCTATCAATGCACTAATGAGTGTCACAATAATAGGAAGTGTCATATAATGACTGATCAATTCTTTCTTTGTATAACCAGATGCAAGTAATGTCCCAATCACATTGGCTTCTTTCTGGATTGTATTGGTCATAGTCACCGCAAATACAAATGCGATAATCACAATCATGATATACAAGAGAAGTCTAACCATTACACCATCACTGCCCATATCATCACCAGTAAAATGAATGGCTTGATTCTCATATTGAGGAATATACTCCTCTAGATGCACTTCTTTATTCAATAACTTTAAGAATGATTCAGATTTCTTTTCTTCATTCTTTGGTTTATTTGTATAAAGCCATGAATAGCTATAGGTCATATGTGTTGTATCCCATTGATTAAATAGAGTAGGTTGTACAACAGCTACACCAAACTTAATAGCATCAAACATCGTATCACTGTTATTCTCAAATAATGCGGAATAATCAGGTAAAGCCACTAAACCACAGATCTTTAATGAATGATTTTGACTTTTAATAGTATCTCCAATAGATAATTGATTGTTTACGGCATACATACGATCTATCGCAATCTCTTTATTATTTTGAGGAAGTCTTCCTTCCATGATACATACTTTATTCACATTTTGAGGTGTCGCAAAGATACGTAATTTATTCCCATTGATCAATGTTTCTTCTACATAGGAATGATCATAAAGATGTACACCGGCTTTAGAAATATTGATCAATGACTGATTATTCAACTTCTTATCTACATTAAAATGACCATCTTCTATCGTATACTTCTCAAAACTTTCATTATAAGCTTTGATCATACTCTCATCCGCCACAATAAAACCAGATACTAATCCAATCATTCCTGTCATCAATAAGAAGATGACAAGATACTTACTCCAGTCTTCTTTTAATTCACGTATAAAACGTTTATTTAATGGATTCTTCATATTACCAATCCACCTCATTCACTCGTTTACGTTCTGTATTGATATAGTCTTCTTTAATTCTTCCATCATGTAATACAAATATATGATGTGCAATATACTTAATAGACTCATTATGTGTGACCATGATAATAGTATTCCCAAATCTTTCATTAATATCACAGATCAACTGTAATATATCCTGAGACGTACGATAATCGAGTGCACCGGTTGGTGCAAAAGAATCATATCTCCTGGATTTTTTAAATGATACGCCATTTCATTTTGAAGCATTTCACGACTATCTTGTATACTACTTACGTGAAAGCACGCCTTCCATGTTGCATTAGCCCATACCTGATCATCGACTACGCCTCCAGGCTTTTGTGTAGAAAGTACTAAATGGATGCCTAAAGACCTGCCAATACGTGCAATTTCTTGTAGTTGCGACATAAACTGTGGATAGCGCATTTTTAATTGTGCAAACTCATCAACAAAAATCCATAAGTGTGAAAGTGAGCTAACTTTGTTGTAATCATAAATATCGGATACTTTTTCCTTCAAAAACAATCTTTGCCTTTTTTCCAACTCATAATTCATGCTTTGAAAAAAGCGTTCCATAGACTGACTATCTAAATTTGTAACAATGCCTGCACAATGAGCGAATTCATAGAATGGCTGTCCAAAAGCACCACCCTTAAAATCAATAAGAATATATTGAAATTTTTCTGGCGCATTGTGCCATATCAACATCATTAAAAGAAAACTAATAAATTCACTTTTGCCAAAACCCGTCATACCAGCTACCAATCCATGAGGTCCATAATTTTGAAAATCCATGTATACAATTTGATTTGTATCATCCATACCAACTGGAATTTTCATCACATATTGATTTGTTCGGCATACTCCCTCTTTAATTAGTTGTTCATAAAAATCCACTTCATTCGGCATCAATAAATATATCCTATGTTAATAAAAAATGGAAGATAGATGCGCCCATAATAGC
>OQVT01000239.1_pt1 | contig 27527 bp, 25 predicted proteins | sample 1691561 | NCBI WGS metagenome assembly OQVT01 (sample SAMN03418260, study PRJEB22391) | human gut metagenome | biome: human-gut; feature: organic feature; material: feces | host: Homo sapiens | place: Tanzania | collected 2013-01 | reverse complement strand
GCACCGACTGGAACGCTGAGCATTCTGCCGGAGGGAAGCACCACCCCCACCAGCATGGCAAGCACCGCGCCGGTGGAAGCACCGCTGGAAATGCCCAGCACATATGGCTCTGCCAGCGGATTTTTGGTAAACGCCTGCATACTGATGCCGGAAAGGGTCAGGCTGCCTCCCACCACCATGCCCAGCAGCGCCCGGGGAATGCGGATGCGCCACACAATGTTCAGGGTGCTGAGCTTGATGTCGTCAATGCTGAACAGGCCGAACAGATTGTGAAGAATAATGCGCCAGACGGTGGAAAAGGAGATTTTCGCCGTGCCCAGGGAAATGCCGGCAACCACGGAAAGCACCAGCATTCCCGTCAGCACCACGCAGCACAAAAAGGTGTGCCTGCGCAGACAGTCGCTGAGTTTTTTCAGCATTGTCGGTTACTGGAAGCACTCAGGATGGAAATCCTTTGCAAACTTCTCGATGGTGTTGGCGGTCATGGAGCTGGCGAACACTTCGCACAGGGTGATGGAATAGATGCGGTCGTTGGCGATGGCGGGAATGGTTGCCAGGGTGGGGTTGCTCTTGAGCTGCTCAATCTTGTCTTCCAGAGAGGTGGAGCCGTAGTCATTGATGATGATAACATCGGGGTTGGCATCCACCACGGATTCCCAGGACACCACGGACCAGGTCTTTTCCATGTCCTCGAATACGTTCACGCCGCCGGCATGGCGAATCAGCTTGGCGGTGAAGTTGTTGCCGCAGGTATAGGGGCCGTCGTCCATGAGGGAGTCAAACACAAAGACCTTTACGGTTTCGGTGTCCTTGATGGCTTCCTGCACATCTTTCAAGTCGGAATACAAGTTGCCAAGCGCCAAATGCACCTCAAAGGAATTAGGCACGGCTTCAAGCGCTTTCTTATAGAGGCGCTCAGCTTCCTCTGCCTCGCCCACGGAATAAAGCAAATGAGCTTTTCCCACATAAGCAGGCGTGTAAGTGGGGCAGAGGCGAATAGCTTTATCGAAATTCGCATTTGCCGATTTAAAGGCAATCTCGTCGAATTTGTTTGCCTTGCCGTAAGGCACTTCATCCTCACTCACAAAATCGCCATATCCAAGCGATTGCTTACCCATTTCGGTATATTCTTCTGCAAGTTGGCGGAATTGCAGATTCTGGGCATCAATCACATCCTCCAACGATTTGATTTTCTTGTTCAGCGCATTGAAGCGATAAAGCTTTTGCGCAATCAGGCGGTGAACCGATGGATTTTTCGACACATCATTAATCTTCATCGCCTCAACGAAACTTTGCACACTATCAGAAAACTCAAAATGGTCGAAAGCATGTACTGCTTTTCGGTAAAGCGACGCAGCCTTTTCCTGACGCAGCGCATTCTCAATAATGAGTTTGTCGTTGAAACTTCGGCTAAACGCCACCACGGCTGTGCTAACTATAATGTCGCGTGCACTGAGGGGTTTGAGCAGCGTGATACCCTCAAGCGTGGTGCATCGCGAAAGTGCCACATAAGTCTGCCCCGAAGTAAACGCACCACCACCAAAATCAATCACCACATTATTAAATGTGAGACCTTGGCTCTTGTGCACGGTGAGTGCCCAAGCAGGCTTGATGGGGAACTGCGAAAAGGTGCCCAACACACTTTCGATAATCTTTTTTTCTTTTTCATCGTAGGTGTATTGCATATTCTCCCACATTTCCCTTTCGAGCTTGTAGATTTCGCCATTCTCCATTTCCACTCTCAATGTGTCATCGCTCACCTCATACACTTTTGCCAAAGTGCCATTCACCCAACGGTTATCCTTGTCGTTGCGAATAAAAATCACCTGCGCTCCTTGCTTGAGCACAAGTTCCTTGTTCGTGGGCAGTTCGTTTTCGGGAAATTTATCGGTGATTACGCCCGTAAATGTATATTCAGGAGTGGTGAGCGCACGCATGTGCTCATCGTTGATGGCATCCACGGTGTCACGCCGCATGGCGAGCGTTATTACAAACTCGCCATTATCTGTAAAGTTGGGATTGTAACGCTGATTCAGTTGCGCAATATCTTGCGCAGAGGCGTGATTGTTGCGCACACGGTCGAGTAGCGAAAGGAATGTGTTGTCGGTTTGGCGATACATCTTTTGCAATTCGATAGGCACCAAACCAAGATCGCCAAACACTCGTGCATTGAAGAAAAAGAATTGAGTATAGAAGCGACTGAGAATATCCCGCATATCACGAGTGACCACAGGCTCCAACTGGAAAACATCGCCCACAAACAGCAACTGCTTGCCACCAAAAGGTTCGCGCATATTGTTGGAGTACACACGAAGCACCTTGTCGATGAAATCGATAATATCAGCCCTCACCATTGAAATCTCGTCAATAATAATGAGTTCCAGTTCTCTGATGATTTTCACCTTATCCTTGCTGTATCGCAGCGTTTGGCGAATTTTGCGCGGCGAAAATTCTGGGTCGTCGGGGAGTAGGGGCTTGAATGGAATCTTGAAAAAGGAGTGAAGCGTCTGCCCACCCACATTCACGGCAGATATGCCAGTAGGGGCGAGCACAATATTCTTCTTTTTCGTGTTCTTGCAGATATATTTCAGAAAAGTGCTCTTACCTGATCCAGCTTTACCTGTCAGGAAAACCGACTTGTGGGTGTTCTGCAACAGGTTCCATGCGCATTGAAATTCGGGGTTGTCGAGGTCGATATTTACGGGAGTATTGTCGTTCATCGGTGTGCGTAATTGAATATTCAAAGTTAGTAAAAATCTTTTGAATAATCAAAGTCGGCTGCCTCCCGAAAGAAGCAGCCGACCGACCATAGTATTTCATTCTTTTCAATCTGATTTCAAAATCAATGAATGTTTAGAAACGGAAGCCGAGAGTGAGTGTCACGCGGTTGTTGTTGTCCTTCACCTCGCTATACACATTAGGTTCAACTTGTCCAGCACCGTAAACCATTGGCGAGAATGCGTTGTATTGGCTCTTGCGCTCTTTGTGAACGTATGCCATGTCGCAATAGAAACTCTTGTAGTGGTAGCCGATACCTGCGGTGATGTACTGAATATCGTTGTTGAACTCGTAGGTAGGATTGCTGTTAACAGTCACAACGCCCACTTGATTGTTCACAACTTCTTCCACCACTGGCGACTTTTGCATCAAATAACCGGCACGAATGCTCCAGTTAGGAGTAAGGCGGTATTCAGCACCAAAGCGGAAAATATGCTGTGCCTTAGTATAACTCTTGATATTGTCGGTGGTGCTCAAATACTCGTCACCATTATCGTCGCAAACACGCATCGACTGAACATCCACATATTCATAGTCGAAACTCAAGATTGCAGATTTCGCAAGCACTGCCGCCACACTACCGATAAAGCGCCAAGGGGTTTTCAAAGTGTAGCGCACTTCATCGTAATAGCCCTTTTCGCCAGTTTCGTTAGTGCCGTGGTATTTGTTGGCTTCTGTACTGCTCATCTCAAAGCTTGCATTGCTCTTATAGCTGTCCTTCATATCGTAATAGGTAGGAGTGTGGAATGCCACACCGAAGCGGAGTTCATTCACAGGCTTAACGATTACGCCCAACTTGAAGTTGTAACCCGTACCCACAGTGTGAAGGAAGTTTTCATAACCGAAGTCGGCATTACCAAGCTCAATATTATTGTTATGGATATTGGCAATATAGGCATTCTGGAGCGATTCGCCGTAATATTGGTAATTGTCGTAAGTGAAGTCAATGATGCCTACACCTACGCCCCAATACACCTTATTAATAATGTTACCGCCAAGGTTCACGGAATATTCGTCCTTATGTCCTTTTTGCTGCACTTCAAATTCGCTATAAGCAGATGTGCCATCGCCATAGAGACCTTGCCACTGATTGTTGTTGCGGTTAATCAGATAGCTGTTGTACGACAGGATGCTTGCCCATGGCGCATTACTGTTGTAGTAAGGATTGTTACTGCCGATTTGTGAAAGGTCGTCGGGAGTCCAATTGCCTGTATTAGCTGCAATATAATTGGTGATAGATGTGGGAGAGCCATTCTGATAGCCTCTGTATCTACGGTTGAAGTCCATTACACGATTATAGCTAAAGCCCACATTGAGGTTTGGCATAATGTCGTTGTTGAGCTTAATAGCACCCACATAACCTACCGACTGCGCACTGAATTTGGTTTTATTGTCGGTAATGGTGGGAGTTTCGCTGCTGTTGAAGTCCAAGCCAATCGTGAAGTTGGCATCACTGCTTCTATACACACCCACACCGGCAGGGTTTTGGTTGAGTGTGGAAATATCACCACCGAGAGCACCAAACGCACCAGCCATCGACTGGAAGCGTGATGTGCCACGAAGTTCGGTTTGCGACATTTGTAAAGCATCAAACGTTTCTTGCGCACTTGCCAACAGTGGCATTGTGAAAGCCATCAGACCTATATATAATTTTTTCATTTCTCTAATTGTTGTGATTAAATGTTCTGCATTATTGTTGTTAAGAATAAATTAGCGACGACGGCCTCCACCTCCAGAGAATCCACCACCAGAGTGGCCTCCAGAGTAACCTCCGCTTGAATAGTTGCCACTACTGCGGCCTCCGCCCCAGTTTGATGACGAAGATGAGCGTTCGTAGCTACGTGAGGTAGAGCGGGTTTCATACGTGGATCGTGGAGCCTGCTGAGTGGCGTAGCCTGGGCGACCATGGTTGAAAGAAGACGGAGAAGTGGTCACCGTCGACGATGGACGGCGAGTGTAGGTGGAGTTTGAGCCAATATTGCCCATACCTCTACCACTTGTAGCATAACCTGGACGTCCGCCCGACACATTTGTTGAGCCATATCTATTAGTGCTACCGCTGTAATTATTATTGGTAGCGGGGCGGCGTGTGCCCAATGATGATCCGTTGTATGATGCGTAATTGCCTGGGCGGCGACCACCGCTCACGTTTGCGCCACCACCATAGGTGCTACCTCCCGGACGACGACCATTGCCTGAATAGTAGTTGCGTCCCCAATAGTGACCTGATGGGTAATACCATGAATCATGCCAAGGGTGATGCCACGACCAACTTGGGCCATACCATGGGTTGTACCATGAATAGCTCCACAACCAGCTTGGACCATACCAAGGGTCGTACCATGAACTGTACCAAGGACTATACCAACCCCAATTCCATCGCCAGCTTGGACCATACCAAGCAGAATACCATGGACTATACCAAGGGTCGGCAACCACGCCCCAGCCCCAATCATAAGTAGGGAAGGTGCTACCCACCACGATGTTCACGGTAGGAGTGGTGTCGTAATACAGTGTGATCAGTTCATCATCACCCGAACCATTCACAACGTCAGGATTATAGAAACGCTCAATGCGCTCAGTGTTGGCGAATTTGCCCTCATCCATATAAGATGAGTCGGCGGCAAGCGTGTCAACTCTTGCGTCACGGCTATAAGCTCCACGGCGGTTGTATTCATCGTCGCTTCTTGCGGCCGATGAGCCAGTGTTTACCGGTATGCGGTAACGCCGTGGCGTTGTGCTCATGGTGGCAGAGCTTACTTGAGAAGTTCTTACAGGTGTGGTAATGACTTTCTCTGTAGGCTTTGGAGATTCACTACCATCGTAATAGATGTCGTCGAAGTCCTGTGCTTGAACAAGTGTGCCCAAACTCAACAGCCCGACGCCTAATAAAGCAGTTAATCTGTAGTTCATAATGTATGATAGTTTAAAATTGTTGTTCAATTTAATTTCGGATTTTAGACTTGCCCAGTAATCCAAAGTTTAAATTTATTTAGTAAAGTTACTTATAATATCCCAAAAGAAATAAAACCACTATGTAAAAAAGGTGTATTTTAAACTTTTTTTAGAAGCGTGGTGGTGATTAGTTGATAAAGTATTAACTTTGTAAACAGAATGTAATACAATTATCAATAAAATAATACTTAACCAAAATGGAAAAAACTTTAGTAATCTTGAAACCATCATGCCTACAAAGAGGTTTGGTAGGTGAAGTAACAAAACGATTCGAACAAAAAGGTCTCCGCCTTGCCGGCATGAAAATGTGCCAACTCACCGACGAGCAAATGAGCGAACATTATGCCCATCTTGCCGACAAACCTTTCTTCCAACAATTGAAAGACTCTATGATGATAACCCCAGTGGTGGTATGCTGCTATGAGGGCGTTGGTGCTGTGGAAGTGGTTCGTCAAATGACAGGTGCCACCTGTGGTCGTAAAGCCGCTCCTGGCACTATCCGTGGCGATTTCAGCATGTCGTTCCAAGAAAATATCATTCACACCAGCGATTCGCTTGAAAATGCCGCTGTGGAACTGAAGCGTTTCTTCAAAGATGGCGAAATCTTCGACTACACGCTCCCAACTCAACAATTCCTTTACGCAGCCGACGAAGTTTAACCCAAATCAGTCATTGGGGCTTCGGCCAATGTACGAATTGGGGTACCCAAATCGCATACGAAAAGAAAATGAGCGCAAGGCCAATTGCCTTACGCTCATTCTTTATTTAATTAGAATTAGTTCGTTTCTCGCTTACTTAATTATCACCTTCTTGCCGTTGATGATATTGAAGCCCTTTTGTGGAGCAGATAGTTTACGACCCATAATGTCGTAGATACCAGTCTTCACCACCTCGGTGTTGGTGTTGGTCACGTCGGTAATTGCAGTTGGTTCCTTCACCACATAACTCATTTGAGGCGCAATACACATCGACAATGGTTGATCAACGCTCTCAAACCATGTATAAGTGCCAAGAGGCTGATTGTTTTCGTCCTCATCTTCGAGCAAGTGATAAGCTGAGTTGCGGCCATTTTCGCCACGGCTCACACAAAGAATGTTCACCTTGTCGGAATCGGCATTTGGAAAACCAGTAACCACTGCAAAGAAGTCTGAGTTTACGGCGACAGGAGCAGCAAACTGGAATACAGTAGGTTTCACTTCATTTGGGTCACTCACCAATTCCGACATCTTCTTTTTAGCAGTCGCAATCACTTCACCTGGCATACCCTTTTCGTTTGGCAAACAGATGGTCACCGTCATTTCTGCATTTTGATCAGTAGCCTTAGTATTGTCGAAATAGATGGTCACACCTTCGATTTGCGCGTCAACGATAGGTTTGTGATAGCGTTCTGCGAACGACTTCATGCCCAACCAGTTGGTGCCAGCGTAGTTACCATACCAGCCAAGTTCAATACTTCCAATTTGGTCAAGTTCGTCGGATGAGATATTCCAAACCTCTTGAGTGCCACCTGCTTGAATTGCATCTACAAGGAAATCGCGAGCAGAGCCCGACGCATTTTCCACAACAAGTTCAAGACCAAATTTGCCCTCTTGTGTGTAGGTGACAACTGGATCTTTCTCGGTGCTTTCGGTCACGTCTGTGCCCTTGAAAGTCCACTTCCAGCTGGTTGGATTACCAGTAGAGAGGTCCTTGAATTGCAATGGCACATTGGTAGGAACAAATGCGTAAGCATAAGGAGAATAGTATGCGCCTTCGGGCACACCAATGTGAGCCTTAGGAGCAGCCACATTCACCACCACATATTCTTGTTTAGTGGTTTCGGCACGTTCTTCACCCTTTGCCACTACAAGTTTCACATTGTATTTACCTGCTTTTTCAAATTTCACAACAGGATTCTTCTCATTATATACAGATGGTGTTACACCTTCGATAGTCCATTCCCATGAGGTGGGGTGTCCTTGCGAAAGGTCTTTGAAGTGAACTTCATCACCCTCGAAAATGTTGATTTTCGCATCAGCCGACGCATCTTCACGCAAGAGTTTGAAGTTGTCGATAGCCATATTGTCGCCGTATGAGCCTTCGTAGATAAACTCAAATGTGCACTTATGACCAGCATATTTAGCCAAATCGAGGCTGAACTTTTCCCAACTTGGTCCTTCGAAAGAATTGTCTTGAGCCCACTTGAATGCGTCAAACAATGTGGTTTGGGTGTTAGCGGTCAAGTCATTCACCATCAATTTCAAGTTGGCAGAATACAACCAAACGCCGCTGAAGCAAAGATAAAACTCTGCTTTGCTATTGTCTTTCACCTCAATTTCTGGCGACACGGCACGCTCACGTTGCTTGCTCTGGTCGTAGTAAATGGTGAGAGAATACTTGCTGTTAGGGTCGATGCTTGTGAATGAAGGTACAGCAGAGAATGGAGCAGCATCAGAGAGTGTCCAAGTTTTTTCGCTGATGCCATAATACTTCCAAGTGGAAGCCTCTTCCACGCTGTCCCAACCTTGTGAATAATAAGTCATCGAACTTTCCTCTGCGGTGAAATCAGCCTTCAAAGGAATATTCATAACGAAGTCGTACTTGGCTGGCAATCCCACATTATTATCACCTACAGCCACACAGAGCAGGGTGCAAGTTGAGTCGATGGTCACTTCCGCAGTTTTGCCTGGCACAATGATAGTTTTGTCGTCGTAGCCCATGTCGTCAACATTGGTGAGCTGGGTGCTATACCAAATGGCTTTGCAAAGCGAGTCGGTGCTGGTGATAGTCACCTTCACAGGCTCGGTGAAAGTACCGCCCTTCACGCTCACTTCTGGGGCAGGAATCACAGGCTTAGAAATCACATTTAATGTGTAAGTGGCAGTGGCTGCCTTATAATCGTCATTGCCGGCAAAAGTGGCAGTGATGGTAGCCGTGCCAGTCTTCTTGCCAGTGGTGAACACTTCACCCGACTTGTTGACCGCTGCGAGAGTGAGGTCGGAGCAGGAATAGGTGATAGGCGACACCTTATAAGGATTGGTCAAATAGTTGGCAGGAGCATTGTCGCCCGATTCCACGGTCACCTCTTGCTTTGAATATGCCAATTCTGGGTCTTTTGGCTCTGGCTTCACAATGCCAATTCCATCATATTCAATGGTCATACTAAAGAAGTAGATAATGCCCTTAGTTTCCGAAGTTTGATCCATTGTGATACAAATTTCACCTTCTTGAGCATCGCCAGCGGGTGTGAAAGCATACTGTGTTCGTGTGGTGGTTGGCGCGCAAGCGTTGCCATATTTCACACCGTTTACCGAAACACCGATTTTCACATCTTGTGCAGCATCTTTAACTTTAGCCTCAATCTTCACCGAAAGAATTTTGCCAAGCAATTTCGATGTGGAAAGTGTGGCATGTGTCACAGGACTTTTGGCAGAACCAAAATACTGACCAGTAGAAGCCAAGTAAGCGGTAACCGAAGTGTTGCCGCGATAGGTCCACTCAAGTTTTTTTAGCATGGTGGTTTGCACAGTATCTGCGTTATTAGATATGTGATAGAACCCCTCACCACCATTAGATTTAGATGTGTCCCAAACGTGGGACCAAGTCTTCACCTCGGCAAATGCAGTCGTACTAACGATGAGCATCAGCATCATTGCGAAGATTTTCCTCGTAAAAGTCATCATAACAGTTAATATTTTAGTGATTTAAAAAATAAGCAGCCTTGACCTTGTATAGCTGAACCAGATTTCTAAACTCTCGTTTTCATCTCTAAAATTCACTCCTCATCTATTTATAAAATCAAAACAGCTACTAATTAATTACACAAATTTAATAATAATTTAAAGAAAAACGCCACATTTTCCGATGAAAATATAAAAAACACCGTTATTTATTACTTCACAAGCATTTTGCCATAAAAACGAAGAATGACGAATTGATTTGAGATTTTTTTTCAACAAAGAATGGCGTTTATAGGGCGGATTTTGTCAAATTGCTATTATGTGTGGTGGATTTTTGAAGTTTTTAGAAAAATTTTTGCATAAAAGTATTGCTATATTGAAAATTTGCTATATATTTGCCATGTCTTTAGATAAACAGACTAACGACAAATATGCTTAAATAATATATAAACAACTATTAACTAACTTAAAAAATATCTATCATGAATGTTGATAAGATTTTAGCAGATCTCGAAGCAAAACATCCTGGTGAAAAGGAATATTTGCAGGCTGTACGTGAAGTTCTCCTTACTGTACAAGACGAGTACGACAAGCACCCAGAGTTTGAAAAAGCAAAAATCATCGAACGTATGGTTGAACCAGACCGTATTTTCACTTTCCGTGTAACATGGGTAGATGATAAGGGTGAAGTTCAAAACAACATCGGTTATCGCGTTCAATTCAACAACGCCATTGGCCCTTACAAGGGAGGTATCCGTTTCCACGCTTCTGTGAACCTCTCAATCCTGAAGTTCCTCGGCTTCGAACAAACATTCAAAAATGCTCTTACCACACTTCCTATGGGTGGTGGCAAGGGTGGTTCCGACTTCAGCCCACGCGGCAAGAGCGATGCTGAAATCATGCGTTTCTGCCAAGCTTTCATGATTGAATTGTGGCGCAACATCGGTCCTGACACCGACGTTCCTGCTGGCGACATCGGCGTAGGTGGTCGTGAAGTTGGTTACCTCTATGGCATGTACAAGAAGCTCGCTCGCGAATGCACCGGTACTCTTACTGGTAAGGGCTTCGAATTTGGCGGTAGCCGTATCCGTCCAGAAGCTACTGGTTTCGGCGCTTGCTACTTCGTACAAAGCATGTTGAAGGACCTCGGCACAGACTTCAATGGCAAGACTGTGGCTATCTCTGGCTTCGGTAACGTGGCTTGGGGTGCAGTAACCAAGGCTACCGAACTCGGCGCAAAGGTTGTGACTATCTCTGGTCCTGACGGTTACATCTACGACCCAGATGGTATCAACACTCCTGAAAAGATTCAAACTATGCTCGAACTTCGTGCTTCTGGCAACGACGTTTGCGCTCCATACGTAGAAAAATTCCCTAACGCTCAATTCTTCGCAGGCAAGAAACCTTGGGAACAGAAAGTTGACATCGCTATGCCTTGCGCAACTCAAAACGAAATCAACAAGGCTGACGCTGAAATGCTCCGCGACAACAAGGTGCTTCTCGTAGCTGAAGTTTCTAACATGGGCTGTACTGCTGAAGCTATCGACGTATTCCTCGATGCAAAGATGGTTTACGCTCCTGGTAAGGCTGTGAATGCTGGTGGTGTAGCAACTTCTGGTCTTGAAATGACTCAGAATGCTCAACACATCTACTGGACCGCTGCTGAAGTTGACAAGAACCTCCATCAGATTATGAAGGACATCTACGACCAATGCGTGAAGTATGGTAAGCAAGAAGATGGCTACATGAACTATATGAAGGGTGCTAACGTTGCTGGCTTCATGAAGGTGGCTCATGCAATGATTGGACAAGGCATCATCTAATCCGCATATTCTCTTTCATAAATAATTTAGCGGCACTTGCACCACAAGGCAAGTGCCGCTTCCTTTTGCTTGGCAGATGCGATGAATTATGTCTGCCACAATAGGCGAGGTCACAAATTGCGTCATGATGTAGGTACATGCCTTCGGCATGTTTCGCTGCAATCGGCAACGCATCACCCAACATGCCAAAGGCATGTCCCTACGCTATGGCGTTATCGTTTTGGGAGATTTGACACAACCTCCTTCCAAGAAATCATTTTATCTTCAGGGGAGGTTCGCCGTGAAACGGCGAGCGGTTTTTAGGGCACAACAAAAGCCACGGCTGTAATTTGCTACGAGCCGTGGCTTTGTATTTTCTTTTGAGGATTATTTGGCTTCTTCGTTAGAAGTCAAGACCGTCTTTTTCCTTTGCGGTGTTGCGGAAATAGAGTTTGCCATCTTTAAACTCCTGAGTTGCGATGAGAGTTGGCTTTGGAAGTTTTTCGTAGTAGCGAGAAATCTCGATTTGCTCGCGGTTTTCAGAAATTTCTTCCAAGTTGTCGCTCATTGATGCGAACTCTTGAAGTTTCTTTTCCAAATCGCTCTTCATTTCTGCGGCTATTTGGTTGGCACGTTTGCTGATTACGGTAATACTCTCATAGATGTTGCCAGTAGGCTTAGCAAGTTCAATGAGGTCGTTTACAGTAGTTGTCTGCGGTGCGTTTGTCTTTTTGTAATCCATTGTAATTGAATCTTATATTGAATTATTTATTTCTTATTTATCGTTCACGTGTTTGCTTGCAATCTTGAAGATGTTGTCTGCTTCCTTGCGGTTTTGGCTGTCGGGATAGTCGTTGATGAAGTGGTTCCTTATGCACCGGAAAACAAGCCGCGTTATCTGATGGGTGTCGGCACGCCGTCCAATATCATTGAAGCGGTTTGGCGCGGTGTTGATTTCTTTGACTGTGTTATGCCGACCCGCAATGCGCGGCACGGTCACCTGTTTACATGGGACGGCATTCGCAATCTGAACAACGCCAAATATCAGTTGGATGACAAACCAATTGACGAGCATTGTCATTGTCCGGTTTGTCAGAATTACAGCCGCGCATATATCCGTCATCTGCTCAAGTCCGGCGAAATGCTGGGACAGCGCCTGACCGTTATGCACAACCTGTGGTTCTATAACAACCTGATGGTGGAAATCCGCAAGGCGCTCGATGAAGGCCGCTTTGCAGAATTTCGCGAGCAGTGGAGCGAAAAGCTCGGCAAGCGCATTTAATTCTTGCTGTATAAAGAAAAAATCTCCCTTTCGAGCAAAGGGAGATTTTTTTGTATTCTGCGCATTTTTTATAAATACGTATGTTGATACTGTTCGCGGATTTCTTCCGGAACCAGTGCGCCGCCGGTTGCCCACGCGATGTGAATCGCGTGCGGCATCCGTTGTGTCAGGTTGTGTTGCTCGAGATATTTTTGCATGGCTGGCTGCGAAAAATACCGCAGTCCCGCAAACGCCGCACACGAACTCGGTTCGATAAAGATATTCTCTGTTTTCAGCAAATCACGCATATACCGATATAATCGGCAATCTGCCACCGTACAGATACCGCTGAGCAGTGGCTTCATCACACCGCCGACAAATCCGGATGGACGTCCAACCGCCAGACCATCCGCGTGTGTCAAGCCGGTCAGTCCGATGTCTTTGACACAAATCTTGTTGTTTAATCCGGTTGCCATGCCGAGCAGCATACATGGTGCCTGCGTCGGTTCAACGAAAAAGCAATGCACTGCATCTCCAAATACCTGTTTGAGTCCGAACGTGATACCGCCCGGTGCGCCGCCGACGCCGCACGGCAGATATACAAACATCGGACGCTGCTCATCCGGCAGGAGTCCCATCATTTTCATCTGCTTTTTCAGCCGCTTTGCCGCAACTGCATATCCCAAAAACAGATTTTTGGAATTTTCATCATCTACAAAATAGCTGTTCGGATCGGCATCAGACAGCGTCCTTCCCTGCTTCACCGCACTGGAATAATCGCTTTCATATTCTTTTACCGTGACGCCATATTGGCGCAGCAGGTCTTTTTTCCATTGACGCGCATCGGCGGACATATGTACAACCGCCTGATATCCAATCACTGCGCTCATAATACCAATGCTCAAGCCCAAATTTCCTGTCGAGCCGACCTGCACGGTATACTGATGAAAGAAATCCTTGCGATGCGCCAGAGCTTCATATGCCTGCGCGCTGCCGCTTTGCACATCCTGTTCGCGCAGCAATCCATACCGCAATGCCAGTTCTTCTGTATGTTTGAGCACTTCATAAATACCGCCGCGCGCCTTGACAGAACCCGCGATTGCCAAATCACTGTCTTGCTTTAACAGCAGCGTTCCGTCTATCGGCATCTGTTCATTTTCTTGTAAAACACGCTGCATATTCGGAATGCGAACCAGCGGCGATTCAATGATTCCCTGTGCCGGAATGGTTTCCGGAAAATGCTTCATGATAAGCGGCGCAAAGCGCTGCAGCCGCCGTTCTGCGTCATCTATATCCGCCATGGTCAATGCCAGCTGTGCCTGCGCAAACGGAACATAATCCGGATTGAGCCACAAGATTTCTTTGGTTTCCCGCAAATCACGAACAATCGGATTGTTATCTAATTTTTCCATATGCAGCATTTACAGCGCCTCACGTTTCAGTTGTTCCAACAGACCGCGGCAGCCCGCATTGACATCGCGCCAAGTATCCTCAAAATTACCGGTGTACCACGGGTCAGCGACCTCGCCGGTGCGGTCTGTATAGTCCATCATTGCATGAATTTTGTTTTCTTCATCCCCGCCGCACATGCGGCGCATATTGCGCAAATTGGCAGAATCCATACCAATCAGCAAATCGAATGTCTCATAATCCCGACGTCTTAACTGGCGCGCTGTTTTGCCTGCACAGCCAATGCCGTGCTCTGCCAGCTTTCTCCGCGCAGACGGATAGACCGGATTGCCGATTTCTTCTGTGCTGGTCGCGGCGGATTCGACATAAATCTCGTCCTGCAGTCCCGCCGCCTGCACCATGTCTTTCATCACGAACTCCGCCATCGGACTGCGGCAGATGTTGCCGTGGCAGACGAAAAGTATCTTAACCATTTGAATTGTCCTTTCTGCAATGCCCTAAAGTGCCGTAATTTGCGCTGTTTTGCGTCTTATGCTGCGATTTGCGAGATGCACATAATTCTGTCAAAATCCCGTTTACAGCGCAAAATGAAGCAAATCAGTGCAGGCAATCGTAGTCAAAACGTAGTCAAAATCGCAAAAACAGACTACTGCTATTTTTAGGGCGGCTATTCCTTTCTATTTTACCACATCCGCTAATATCCCGCCACAGCAAAAAGTGCCCCGCTGACCATCATGATCAGCAGGGCGCTCGTTCTATTCTCTTCCGTATTAAACCGCTCTGAAGCTCCTCTGTGTCACCGGTCTCTTCTCGCCAGCGGCCTTTGCCACTTCTTCCTTCGCTCGGTTCAGTTCCTCTAGGCGAATCATCTCATTCTGCGCATCCTCCAGCCCCAGATGCGTGTATGTGTTCATGGTAACGCCGATGTCCGAATGGCCCATCAGGTATTGCAGTGTTTTTGGGTTCATACCAGCCCGGGCCATATTACTGCAGTAGGTATGGCGGCAAACATGCGGCGTGATGTTCGGAATCTGAATCCTGTAGATTTCGTTGTAGCGGCCAACCATATGGTTGAAGCGATGCTCCCAGTGCATAGCAACCTCAGGCAATCCGTCTTTATCCAGAAACAAGAAGCCACTGTAGCCGTCAATACTTTTCTCCACTTTTGGTGTTTCTCGGTCTTCCAGAATTCCCTGGAAGCATCGGTACACGTCCTCTGTCATGGGAATCTTCCTCGTACCGGCATTGGTCTTGGTGCTCTCGATGTGAATCTTCATGCCAATGCGCTGCAGCTGATGGTCGATGTTAATAATCCGGTTTTCCATATCCAAATCGTGGATAGTCAATCCACAAAACTCGGAAATTCGCATCCCGGTGTGGAACAGGATGAAAACCACCTCATAGTATTTGCAGTAGACATTATCATCATGCACAAACTTCAGAAATTTTCTCATCTCATCCGGCTTAATCGCCTCACGGGTAACGCTGTCATTTACCACTACGCCGGCAAGCTGAAAGCCGAAAGGGTTCTTGATAATCAAATCATCATCCACCGCCATCTGGAAAGCCGGCCGCAAAACACCGCGAATCGTTTTTACTGTGCTGTAGCCTTTACCGTCCTGCTGCAGCTTAATGAGAAAAAGCTTTGCATCAGAAACCTTGACCTCGCTGATTTTCTTCCTGCTGAATGGCTCGTTCTTCATCAGATTCCTTACAAAATTGTAGTTCATTTGTGTATTGGGCTTGACACCAGTCTTGGTTGCAAGGTAGCGGTTGATAAGCTCCTCAACTGTGATATTCCTTCCCAACGGATCCAGTTTAGAATCCAAATGATAGCCAATCTGCTTTTCAAGCTCTCTGAGGGAAAGACAAGGCTTCTTTCCAACTGGCTGCGGGTCAGTTGGCTCCAGACGCCAGCTGTAAACAAAATGCGGCTTGCCATCTACCTGGTACTTAAACTGATATTTTCCGTTGTCTCTAATGGACTCACCTCTGCGCAGCACTCTGTGCTTTGCGTCTCTTCTTTGCCTGATTCGACTCGCCATTTGCAAGCGCCTCCTTTACTTTAGGATTCTTTTTCAGATACTTGTCAAATTCTGTCCGGATGATCAGCTTCCTTGTTCCATAAAAGGCAATGAAGTCATACTGGCCTTTCTTCAGAAACACATAAAACTTTCGATTGCTCAAATTCCAATATTGAATTGCCTCAGTTGGACTAAGGTAATCTTTCTCACACAGAGAAATATTCTGTGCCTTCATGCGGTCACCTCCTGCTTTTGGGTAGTTGTATATTCGCTCTACTGCGGCTTAATAGCAACTACGATTTGCCAGATAAAAGGGATTTATATTGTAGAAGTTTCCACCAGAAATTCCTCGAATTTTGTGCGTATTATGAGATAGCGATTGCCGCTGTAAATACTGAAAGAGCTGGTATGTTCTTCTGCCAGGCGGCGCATTTTCTTTACACCAATATTGAAATAGGCCGCGGCTTCTTTGATCGTCAAGGTGTATTTTTCGTTCAGTGGAATATTGTTCATAGATCTTATCCTCCATGGCATTTTCACGATTCGGGCAAATCACTGCCTCTAATAGTCCCATGACAGAAATCCACGGTTTGAACGGAAAACGGCAAAAAAAATAATGGGAACACTCCGAAGAGCATTCCCATAAAAATAAAAACGGTATTTTATTATACGCGCTTAGCGTAATCCAGCGAAATCCATCCGACACCGGACTTCAAACGTCCCCATCCGGCAGAAGATCCCTTTCCGGTTTTGATTTCTGTGATGGTGAATACGCCCTTGCCGGTGTACCTGCCGGTTGCGGCATAGTCAGTACCAGCACCTTTGCGGATATTCAGATTGGAGATGGATACACGTACAAGGAATGGCGTATCGGCGGGTTTGGAACTCCCTGTCGTTCCTGACATCTTTGCTTTGACTGCCTGACGGAAGGTATCCATCGTATAGCTCATGCCGAGCCCCTTCCACAGATGCTCCGGGTCTCCGTGATTGGAAGCGATGCCTTTGGCATGACCTTCCTTATGAGAACAGATGGCCGTCAGCGGATTAAGGCCATATTCTTTGCAGAGCATAGCAAACAATTCGACTGCCGCTTCATAAGTACGTTTTGCCACAGCCTTTGCGGCTGCGGTATCGGAACAGGTAAAAGAAGGACCTCCTGTATACTTGATGCAGGCAGGCTCACACATTTCCACTCCAATATGTGTGTTATTTGCACTGCCGCCAGCGTGCCAGCCGCGATGATTCCAAGGCAGGGTCTGATAGACCGTGCCGTCATTGCCATCAACAAAACCGTGCACACAGGCACGGTTATACGAAGCACTGTTCCAATTTTTGATAAACGCCTGTGCATTGGGCTGGTTGCAGCCAACAGAGTGGAGCATCAGCCCCTTCACGGTGATTTTTCTTCCTGCCGTGTAGCAGGGATTCTTCGTCAGAATAGACTGTACAAGTTTCATGATTATTTATCCTCCTTATCGTCAGTTCGGTCGTGAAGCTGTTCTAAGACCGCTTTGATTTTCTCCGGTACAGGCAGACCGAGATGGGCTGCATTCTCTACCAGAGATAATCCTTCGTTGGAAATGTAGAAAAAGATAACTGCTGTACGCAAAACACTGCCGGAGCCTATGACACTGACATCTAGAATGTTTGCAATGCCAACCAACAGAAAAATCATCACCTTGCGGCAGATGCCGCGAAAGCCGACTTCACTGGAAAGCGTGCGGTCATTGATAGCGCACATAATACCGGTCAGATAGTCGATGACTACAAAGGCGAGAAGTGCATACAGCAAGCCATCACAGCCGCCAAGGAAATACCCAAGCCAGCCGCCGAGGACTGCAAAAACGAGTTGAATGGTGTTCCAGAATTCTTTCATGAATCAAACCTCCCAGGTGTAAAATTACAGTTTATTTCCATCTTCCGTGTATCATCATGCCGACTGATACACTGCAGCTTTTTGCACCGGCATCCAAACAAGCAATCCAAAATCTTGCTTGCGTCGTGGTAGGCTGTCCGGTCGGCGTGACAAAGGTAATATAGTCTGTACAGCCACCGGAATAGGTTCCCACCGGTGCCGCTGCAAAAGTAAACGGCAGACTGACCGAAATGGACGCACTATAGTAAAATCCGCTGTAATGACTTGCAGCAAGGTTGACACCGGACGCAGAATAGATGCCCCAGCACTCAGCGATACCGCTGTTCCATTTTCGGTATGTCCAGATGCCGGATTTTCCGCTTTCCACAACATAATCCGCACAGGCACCGCTGATAATAGAAGCCGGTGTGCAGGCTGTAATCGTACCGCCGTTCATATAAACAGGCGTCGATGCGCTCCCGACTGTACTGGAGCATACGGTCGGAACACCGCCATTGAGATAAATCGGCTTGGCTGCTCCTCCTAGCGTAGATGCTCCCAGATAAGTTGTACCATTCAATCTTACAGACCAATCGCTTGCTACTTCAAAGCAATGATTTCTTTCAGCGACTTTACCCACAGCAATCCCTGTACCGCCGGCTTTGAAGTCCATAATGACAGCAGCAGTAGAGACCGTATCGATAATGGAAATGGTGGTAAAGGCATCTGTCAGAGAATATTTGATTTCATAGGTGCTTTCTGTGGAAATGTTCCCGCTGCCAAAGGTAAAAGCTGTGCCGGAAGAAAAGCTCTTATTGGCATTTGTCCACGACGTCGCTCCAATCCTACGATAATAGGTTGCTCTTGTAACCGAGTTTTTGCCGGAACAGGATGAATAGCTGTAGCTGACAGATGCTTTGATATAAGTTCCATCAGAAGCCAACGTGCCGGAACTGCTGCATCTTTGCGATAGATAGCTTGAAAAGGATGGTGCGCTGTATGAAGCAACGGAAATGCTAACTGTCTTTGCGGCAGAGGTACGTCCTCTGGAATCCGTAACCGTTGCAGTAAAGGTGATCGTACCAGCGGTATTTAGAAAGCCGGTGGTCATTGTATCACTGGTTCCGGCAAATCCGCCGCCAGTGATGCTGTAGGAAGCAATCGCAGAACCATAGCTGCCTGCGGCTCCATTGACGGAAAGTGCTGCTTTGGATTTGGTCTGAACATATATGCCCCATGCGCTCGGTACATCTCCATCTACACGAGTCGCAGTCAGACTGGTTATCGTTGGCACAACCGAAGCTGGCAGGTTCAGCTTTACTGTGATGCTTTTTGAGCCAATGCTGGTCGAACCGCTGTAAGTCGTACAGGTCAGTGTCGCTGTGCCGGAGGTAGTATTGGGTATCTGATTGCCCAAGGTAAGAGCCGGTGTCCATGATACAGAGGTTTCAGAAGTCATAGCCGCAATCGTTCCAGCTGCACTTCCGAATTTATAGGTGATGGTATGCGTGAACGAACTGGATGCTCTGCTGATGGTGATTGTTGCCGCGCTTCCCAAGGTTCCGGCGTTCATACTGATGCCGGAGGCTCTTGGAATTGAGTCCAGTGCGATATTGGCACTCGCCGTAATGGTCGAGTAATAAACACCGGATAATGTTGCTTCAATATGGAATACGACTGAAATGGACAAAGACTTAGAACCATCACCCGCATGATTTACAGCCTGCGTCAGCGTTCCCAGCAGGTGTGTACCTTTGGAAGAAATACTTGGCGAAGAAAAGGTCTGCTTTGTGCCGTCAATCGTGATGGTATTGTTCGTTCTGCCGTTAATGCTTAGAGACCAGTCATTGATCAGATATACCTTTGCTGTGATCGTACTTTTATTGTTTGCCACATCCTGTGCCTGTGACCAGTCAACCCGAACAATGTAGTGACCATCTTTGATAGAACCGGAAAAAGAACCGCTTGAGGCCATATACGACCACCTCCTTTACGATGATGTGTTTCTCCATACAACAGAGAGATTTCCCGACGCTCTTGGGATAAAATCAAACCAGCCACGGCCTTCCGCGCCGAGAGACAGCTTGTAACGAATCTCAGCGTTGGTAATGGCCAATGACTGGTTTGAAATGCATGCGATTGTCTGACCGTTTTCGAGGAATGCCAGCTGTTCGTTGGAAAGTTCCGCTGTAAAGGCATTGCCGACCTTGCCAAGTTCAATGAGTGCGCCTTTGAAACGGATATATTCCTCCAGCAGATTTTGGTTCGCGGATATTTGACCTGAAATCACATCCAAGGAGGATTGAAAATCCATACGGATTTCCGTGCTGTTCTGCGTGATGCTTGTCTGAAAATCCTGCTGTATTGTTTCCATCTCGGATTTGGAGATGTATTTCTCTCGGACTGCGCTGGTAATCTGCTCAGAAGTCTTTGTGATTTCTGAGTAACACTCCTGCACATTGATTTGCAGGGCAGAAATATCATCTTTTGCATTGGCTATAGAATCTACAGCACTGCTGATTTTTGCAGTCTGCCCAAGAAGGTCATCTTCCAAAGCAGCAATATTCTGACCTTGCTTTGCTGCAGCAGAAGTAAGGGTAATCCCGTTTGCACCAATGGTAATAGTGTTGCCGGAAGGATTCAGATAGTCCCTTGTGCGTCCGACGCAAAGGTATGTGCCATCAATGCCATGCGGCTTAGATAAGCACTTTACATACATTCTAGCCCGAATGTCACCGATGTCGGCACCGGTGTCTGATTCATCAATGATCGTCAGCTCCATGCTGGTGATGCCCTTAGACAGTTCAGCCATTCGGGCTTTGGCCTTCCGCAGGAGATTTTCGGGAAGCGTTACATCTTCCCATACCTCACTCGTCCAGATCCAGCCGATTTCAGAAACCGCAGCTTCATCGCAGACATAGTTTTGGCCATCGTTGACCGAAGTGATGTCTGCTCGCTTGTTGGTCTCGACTTCATTGCCGTCTTCATCCGTCTCCGTGATATTGGCCCCAAGCGGAATCAGAGCAGTCGCACGTTCTGCATGATCGCGGGTAATCTTCACACCCAAAAGGTTCTTGCCAAATTCCACGGTTTGCAAAGAGGTCAGATTAAAGTCCGCGAGATAGTCGAGATATTTCATGCCGCCATCGTAGCGCACTTGCAGATAGCCGCCGTGGGTATCCAGCAGTTTGCTTTTGATGGCATCCATGGTAACAGAATACTCGCTGTTGCTGTAGGCGATATAGTCGTTATCATCCTTCACTGTGATATTGCCAAGCTGAAACTGCTTCTTGCTTTCGACTGCGGCATTATGAACACCGAGGAAGTATTCCAGCAGTCCCTTCAGCGTTCCTTTATAGGAGAAGGGCAGCTGGATGGTATCCTTCAGATAAGCCAAACAGGATTCGCAAGTCCACGTGTGCGTGTTATAAAAATCACTGCCATCATCCAGCGCGCGGCCCTCAAACACAACTTCATCATCCTTTTTGCAAAGGATTGTAGACGCCATTGGTTTGACCGAACTGAGATAAGGATGGTTATGCGGTGCGGAGAGCGTCAGACTATCAACGTTTTCAGCATCTTCCGATACCTTGGCTTCGGTGATTGCCAGCTTAGAAAGGTTTGGATGATAGAAAAGAGCATCATCCACATAGATACGAAAAAGGCTCATAGGCGACCCTCCCTATATCTGAAAGTAGTTGTGCCGTTTCCGCTCACTGCTACTGTGTTGTCCCCATACTGCAGTTCCAATTCTGGAAACTCCCATGTACCGGCATTGACTGATTTACGGAAGGTGTCGGTTTCTATCTTCCAGGAGAGTGCGGTCTCTGCTGTGGTTGTCACAGAAGGAATCACCGGCATATAGTCGTTTGTCAGCTTTACCGTCCCGCTCCCAGAAATCTGAACTACGGTTTCCTCTATGCGATAATGATAGGAATCGCCATCCGAACAGGATAATACCAGCTGTCCCTTGCAAGTCATTGGGTCATAGGATGAAGCTGCTTGTAAAGTGCCAATCGCATAAAAGTCTGGCTCTTCGCTGAAAACGACAGAAACAAGATGACCAGCAAAGCGGTTGACCGCCTCGCTGACCATCTGATTAAAGCGTTCTCGGCTGCCCAGCATGGACAGCGCGATTTCAAAGGTACGCGGCTGATAGGACACGCGCCCAAGTGCCTCTGAAAAACGGATTGGTGTGTTGCGTCCAGGCACTACGACGGTATCGGTCTGGGACTGCGGTGTTGGCAGATTGACTGTCTCACGCAGCCAGCCCATGCTGCTCATGGAAACGGAATCAATTGTTACGTCTGGTTTCATAGGCTCAACCTCCTGTTCAGTTTCTGCGCATGACCGAGCTTGCTGTCGATAGCTGGTAGCAGATGTCCTACCAGTGTACCATCCTCCAAATAGATACCCTTGCTGCTGTTTGCAGCGATGACCGCAAGATATTTTTCCATGCCGGACATATCCAGTCTGTTGGTCAGAATGTTCTCAAGATTATCGTAAAAGCTCTTCAATGGAAGAATTGCTTCTGCACCGGCTTCGCCGCCAGCCATCAGAGAGCTTCCATTCATTCCGAAAATGGTCGGATGTGTCATGATGCCGCCGTTCTTATACCACGAGACGGAAAGGTGCGGTACGCTTGGAGGACTGATCGAAAGGCTGCCGGAAATGCTGAAGTGGGGCAGTTTGATATGCGGCAGCTGCAGCTTACATCCGGAAAAGAAGCCGCTTATCTTGTCCAGTGCTGACTTGACCGTATTCTTTGCCGCTTCGATTGGTGTGGTAATTGCTGATTTGATGCCATTCCATACGGATGCTGCTGTGGACTTGATGCCGTTAAACACAGAAGAAACCGTGGATTTCACACTGTTGAATACGGAAGACACCTTACTGCTGATGCCGTCCACCACGGTTGCAATAACAGCTTTCATTCCATTCCACACTGTAGATGCCACTGTTTTGATGGCATTGAACACCGTGGTGACCGTAGTCTTGATAACATTTACCACCGTGGATACCTTCGTGCTGATGGCCGTCCACACCGTGGAAATAACTGTACTGATGGCAGTCATAACTGTAGAAATCGTTGTGCTTACCGCATTGACAGCACCGGAAACTACAGACTGAATGGATTCCCACACCGCTGTAATTGTTTCTTTGCAGTTCTCCCAGATGAAGCGGAATGGCAGTGTGATAATGTCAAATGCCGCTTCTAAGATAGATCCGATAAACATAACGCCGGTTTGCACGACATTCTTGATGGTCTCCCAGATGCCCGTAAAGAAGGCCACGATTCCATTCCAGATATTCGCAAAGAAAGTGGAAATGCCTGTCCATACTTCATTCCATGAAGTACCGAACCAGCTGAGTACGGTATCTGCAATTCCCTGAATCATACTGAGAGCTGCGCTGAACACGCCAGTAATGCCGTTCCAGATACCAGAGAATATCTCCTTCACGCCTGTCCACAGCTGCGACCAATTCCCAGTGAACAGACCGATAAATACATCAAGAAGGCCGGTGATGCCATCAAGAACGGTTCCTAACACCGTACTGATTATAGAAAATGCTGCCTCGAATACCGGAGCTAGTATTTGACAGAAACCATCCCATACTGCTTTCAGCACATCCACGATATTCTGAAAGTCAAATCCGAGTGCATTCAGCCGCTGTGTGACTGCATCACCAAATGCAGCAAACCGCTCCGCGATTCCCTCCCATATTCCCGTGACGGCATTTCGGAATTCTTCATTCGTATCCCATAGATGTTTAAAAGCAGCTGCCAAGACCGCCACGATTGCCGCAACGGCCAACACCGGCCCTGCAACAGCGCCCAATGCGCTGCCGAGTGACGTCACCGAACCGGTACTGCCAGCCAGCTTCACGCCAAGCTTTGCCACGCCCTTTGTCAGCGCAGAAAAACCTGTCATCACAGAGCCGACCGTGGATATCGTCTTGCCGAAGGCAATCAGCAAAGGCCCTACCGCCGCTGCAATGAGCGCAATTTTTACGACGGTCTGTTTCTGGGCATCATCCAGACTGTTCAGTTTATCTACGAATGCCTGCACCTTTTCCACAATGGCACGGATGGCGGGCATCAGTATTTCACCAAAGGAAATAGCCAGACCTTCCAGTGCAGACTTGAGCAGTGTCAGCTGTCCGGAAAGGTTATCCAGCTGTGTGTCTGCCATCTGCTGTGCCGCGCCGCTGGAATCCGCAATAGACTGCTGTAAGCTGTCCCAAGTATCTCCGGTATTAGCAAGAAGCGCGTTGACCGCAGACAAGTCCGTCTTGTTGAAGATTTGACCGATAATATTTGATTTTTCCTGTGCCGTCATGCCGTCCATGGAAGTGTTGAGGTCACCAAGAATATCGTTGAGGGAGCGCATATTGCCCTCGGAATCATAAACGGAAATGCCTAGCGCGTTCATCTGTGCAGCCGCTTTATCTGTCGGGTTTTGCAAGGAAAGAATGACATTGCGAAGATGTGTACCGCCCTCAGCACTCTTAATACCGTTATTGGCGAGAATACCCAGAGCTGCATTCAATTCTGCTGTACCGCCTTTAACCGTTCGCGCTGTAGCACCAATCGTCAGGATGCCTTCTCCAAGCTGTGCCACAGAGGTGTTCGTTAAGGATGCGGTCTTTGCCATCTGGTCTACCATGGTATCCGCTTCGGATGTTTCCATACCGAGCGCAGACATCGCATCGGTAACCATATCGGATGCACTGGCAAGGTCAATATCGCCTGCCGCCGCAAGGTTCAGAACGGTCGGGAGTGTATCGTAAATCTCCTGTGTGTCGTATCCGGCAAGTGCCAGATAGTTCATGGCATCCGCACATTCGCTTGCACTGAATGCAGTTTCTGCACCCATCTGTTTTGCCAAGTCACGGAGAGCATCCATGGTGTTTACCGATGCACCATTCAGGTCGGACATAGAATCTTTGGTGATGCCCATGGTTGCCTGCACCTGGCTCATCGAGGAATCAAAATCAGCAGTCGTTTTTACTGCCGTCGTTCCCAGAGCACCAACAGCAGCCGTAACAGGGAGGAACTTTTGTCCCACACCGGCGATGGTATTGCCGACTGTTTGAAATTTCTGACCCGCCGCCTCTATCTTGCAAAGCGTTTCATTGGAGTTAATAGCTTCCTGCTGAAGTCGCTGCAGTTCCTGCTCTGTCTCGACAATCTCCCTCTGAAGGGCATCGTACTTGTCCTGACCAAGAGTGCCGTTTTCCAGCTGAGCCTTGGCCTGTTCCTGTGCAGTCTTTAAGGACTGCAGCTTTTCGGATGTAGCGGAAATGGCATCCTTCAGCATCTTCTGCTTCTGGGAAAGCAGTTCGGTATTGGTTGGGTCAAGTTTCAGCAGCTTGTTGACATCCTTGAGGGCTGACTGTGTGGATTTTATCGAAGAATTCACCTGCTTCAGTGCATTTTGAAGTCCTGTGGTGTCACCGCCAATCTCAACGGTTATGCCTTTGATTCTGCTTGCCATATTCGCTCACCTCCATTTTTGGACAAAATAAAAGCACGGATTTCTCCGAGCATAAAGAAAGCACCAATACGATTCCTAGTCGGCTCTGCTTTCTCCCAGCGTTCTTTTCTTTCTCCCAAATGAGGTGTGGAATTGGGAGAAAGCCAATTCATGCTGGGAGATAAACTTATTTCCGTATGCGAATGCCATTTATCAAAACCTATCGAATTCTTCCTGACCCGCTGTAATCGTCGTACTGTACTTGGCACTGTCATTGCCTTTTTCCGTCCACATATCCATCACAAGCCCAATGGTCAGAAGGTCAAGGTCACGAATAGAAATGCCTATTTCCGTACAGCGGAGGAGAAACAGCGGTGTTGTCATTTCCCGGCTGCTGCGGTTAAGTTTTTTTTAGACTGAACGTCCGTGATAAGGTTCGTACCCCACAGTTCCAAAATCTCCGGCAACACCTCGTAGATAGAGAACATCTCAAATTGGTCAAGCCAGTCATCGATATTATCCGGAATGCTGTGGTCTGCATGGAACGCCATGATATAGGCTACATTCTCGAAGATTTCCAAATCTTCAATCTCAAAAGCCCCGCCCTTGCTGGTCTTGCCCTGATAGGACTGTTCCAGTTTGGATAAGTCTTTGAAAATATCCCGCTTGAATTTCATGCGGTATAAACGGGGAATGGTAGCGGAAGAACGAAACGCTACCTCCTTATCACCGACTTTGACAATTTTCTGAAGCATCGCTTGTACCTCCATTAACCCTTGTCTTCTTCCACCGGAGTATATACGGACTTGTACCAGTTCTGATACGTCTCTGCAGAAGTGGTATCTCCGGTACGGCTCTTGACCAAACCGTCCTCACGAGGATCGGCAGTAAGAGACAGCTTTTCTGTACCCGGCTCAATGGTATCTTCCTTGGTCTCGGACTCGATGGAAGGACGGGACGCGGTACAGTTATACATCACATGACGGATGGCACGAACGTCACCGTCAAATTCAAAAAGCAGTGCGAACTTTACGCTCTCTGCTTGATCGGATTTCTCCACAAGCACACCGTTGGAATCCAATGTCTCTTGCAGGATGTCGGTACGAAACCACTCAGGAATCAATGCAATCTCCAATTCACCGGAATAACCATTGTTGGCTACCGAGCGGAAATACACGATGCCGTCTGCATAGAAAGGACTGGAATCACCCTCTGCATCCAGGCTGATGCTGACAGCACCAGGAATTGCCTGTGGAGCGGCATAGGTATACTTGACAGCACCGTCCACAACGGATTCTGTCAGCTTTGCCGCATGGACATTCTTCAGATTATATTTGACTTTATTACCCATAGCTGTTAAGCCTCCATTTCAAAAGAGTAAAGGACTTCATACAGTTTTTCGCTCTCGATCCAGACCTCGGAGCGGTCATAAAAAATGCCATGCTTATCCAGCACAGCTTCCAACTGTCTCTCCACCGACAAGTCCTTGGTGTCGGTATAGAGTTCCATATGAACTTCGTTGATTTTGTAATAGACCCTGCCATCGGCAGAGAAGTTGTCCGAATCCGGCAGCAGATAGCAGATAAAAGGCGGTTCTGGAGCTTCACTCTCTGCAAAATGGTCATAGGCAAATGGGATACCTGTGGCCTTCAAAATCTCTAACAGCTTATCCATTGCGAATACACCTCTCGATTTCCTGTTCCAGCTGTTCTATGCCGGATTGTTCTGCCGATGCAATATGCGGTTTTGCCGCTACTCGGCCGCCGCCGCGCTTGGCATGACCATGTTCCAGCAGATGGGCAAGCTGATAACGATTGCGAGAATACACGGTAATCTCCAGTTTATTGGCGGACTCCGCCGTATTCTTCGCAGCCCAGCTTTTCTTGTATGCACCCGTTTTCACAGGCGCACCTGCCTGTATCTCTGATTTCACAGTCTTGGCGGCTCTCTGCACAGCGGTCTTTACACCATCTGCGGTCGTATCGGCATACGCATTTAGTTCCTTCATGATGGCATCTGCCATATTTCCGATGGATACACTCGCCGCCATAATCACCGTCTCACTTTCTGTACCCAGAACTTCAACGATTTCCGCTTGTTGTTCTGGTGGTCAATAGAAGTAATATTGTAAAGGTCATCGCCACAGCGGATGCGGTATTCGTCTGTTGTAATGGCGGCCGTTTGCTTACAGTATCTGACCGTAAATGCTCCGCTTGCTTGCGGTATTGTCTGTCCGGCTGTTTCTGTTTCCGCTCCATTCTCACTGCTGATGGTGGCATAGCAGGAAAAGCAATCTGCCCAGATA
>OQVT01000237.1_pt1 | contig 27626 bp, 21 predicted proteins | sample 1691561 | NCBI WGS metagenome assembly OQVT01 (sample SAMN03418260, study PRJEB22391) | human gut metagenome | biome: human-gut; feature: organic feature; material: feces | host: Homo sapiens | place: Tanzania | collected 2013-01 | reverse complement strand
AGCTCAACTCTGAGGCTCGCGAGTACGATTTCAAGAAGAATCTTGAGATAAAGACCAAGCTGTGCGAGGCCGCTGAGAAGCTCGCAGACGAAGAAGATGTAATCAGCGCATTCCACCAGTTGCAGGAACTTCACCAACAATACCGCGAGACAGGTCCCGTTGCTAAGGAGCTGCGCGAACAGATCTGGACCCGTTTCAAGGCTGCGTCGACTGTCATCAACAAGCGTCATCAGCAGCACTTTGAGGATCTTCGTGCCGGCGAAGAGGAGAATCTTGCACGCAAGACAGCCCTCTGCGAGAAGGTAGAGGAGATTGGCAAGCTCGAAAACAAGGGTGCTGCCGACTGGGAGAAGCACTCTAAGGAGATAATCGAAATACAGAACGAGTGGAAGACCATCGGTTTTGCACCGCAGAAGATGAATGTCAAGATTTTCGAGCGCTTCCGTGCAGCGTGCGACGACTTCTTCGGCCGCAAGACTGAGTTCTTCAAGCAGCTCAAGGCTGCTTATGCCGACAACATAGAGCGCAAGAAGGCTCTCGTTGAGAAGGCAAAGTCGCTGGCAGAAAGCACCGAGTGGAAGTCGACAAGCGACAAGCTCATCGCCCTTCAGAAGGAATGGAAGACCGTTGGTCAGGTTCCAAAGAAGCTCGGCGACCAGCTCTGGAACGAGTTCCTCGGAGCCTGCAACAAGTTCTTCGAAGCACGCAAGGCTGCCAACGCAGGCACACGTGGCGAGGAACGTGCCAACCTCGACAAGAAGCGCGAGCTCATAGCTCAGCTCAAGGGTCTTGGTGCTGACGCCACAAAGGATCAGGTTCAGGCTATAGTCGACGAATATAATAAGGTGGGACATGTGCCCTTCAAGGAGAAGGACACCCTCTATGCCGAGTATCATGAGGCTCTCGACGTAATATATCGTCAGCTTAACATCAGCTCAAAGCGCCGCCGTCTTGACGATTTCAAGTCGAACATCAAGAACATGGCAAAGCGTGGCGAGGAAGCTTTGGGCTCAGAGCGCTCGCGTCTGATGCGTCGTTTCGACCAGCTCAAGCAGGAAATACAGACCTACGAGAACAATCTCGGTTTCCTCAATGCAAGTTCTAAGAAGGGCAACAGCCTTATCGACGAGATGAACCGTAAGGTTCAGAAGCTCCGCGATGACCTCGAACTGGTTCGCCAGAAGATAAAGGCCATTGACGCAGAAAAATAATGAATTTACAATGTTTTTTATAAATAAGTTGCACAGCGCTGCAACGACAACTCGCACTGCCAGCGATTGGTAGTGCGAGTTTTTAAAATATACGCCCCTGTATTATTTTATTCATTTTATTAATTAATTCAACAAATCTATGTACAGACACAGATTTAACGACAGACAGGCTATGCGCTTTAAGCATTTTTCGCACCGTAGCTATGCTCTGTTCAGCTGTATCGGACGTGAGGTGCTCATCTGTACCCTTAGCGTGGCAACTTTGACCTACGCCAAGGCAGACGGAATCAGTACCAAGCCTGCTGCTACAGCAATGGCTGCCGACTCACTTGGCCGTCAGGAGGTGAAGCTCGACGAGGTGCTTGTCACCGGTTCGCGTGCTCCGCTCACTGCGTTGCAGTCGGCAAAGATTGTGACTGTCATCTCGCGCGACGACATTCAGCGTGCGGAGGCGGCAAGTATCAACGACATTCTTAAGTTAGCCACGGGCGTCGATGTCCGTCAGCGCGGTGGCTTTGGTGTACAGACGGACATCAGCATCAATGGCGGCACGTTCGACCAGATTACCATTCTATTGAATGGAGTGAACATGTCAAGCCCGCAAACCGGCCATAATGCAGCCGATTTTCCCGTTTCTCTTTCTGACATTGAGCGCATCGAGGTTCTCGAGGGTGCTTCGGCACGTGTGTTCGGATCGTCGGCGTTCAACGGAGCCATCAACATCGTGACGCGCACCGACAAGGAGAGCAGTGTGCGTGTGTCGGCTGAAGGAGGCTCGTTCGGCACATTCGGTGGCGATGCTGGTTTGAGTCTGCGCACGGGCAACGTCAGTCAGCAGCTCAGCGGAGGCTATACGCAGAGTGACGGTGGCACAGCCAACAGCGATTTCAAGCGCCGTCGCATGTATTACATGGGTTCTTGGGATTCGCGCTACGTCAATCTGTCGTGGCAGGGAGGTCTGTCGTCGCAGGATTATGGCGCTTCGACATTCTACAGTGCCCGCTTCAACAACCAGTGGGAGGCTACACGCCGCTTCATGGCATCGGCTCTTGCCGACATTCGTCCGTTTGCCGACGAGCGTCTGGTGTTCTCGCCTTCGGTATATTGGCACCGCGATGTCGACCATTATCAGCTTACGCGAGGCAAGGAAGGTGCCAAGAACGGCGAGAACTATCATCGTATGGATGTATATGGAGCCGCTCTCAACGCTCATGCTACGTGGTTGTTGGGTAAGACGGCTGTAGGTGTCGACCTACGTAAGGAGCATATACTCAGTACTGCATACGGAACGCTGCTCGACGAGAGCGAGTGGACTGCCATACACGGTTCCGACCGCCACTACGACCATCGTGGCGACCGCACCAACACGAGCGTCTTCCTCGAACATAACGTAATTCTCGGTGGATTCACCCTGTCGGCTGGCGTGCTTGCCAACCGCAATACGGGACTCGACAACCGCTTCCGTTTCTATCCTGGTGTAGACATCTCTTATCGTCCGAGCGACAACTGGAAGTTCTACGCTTCGTGGAACAAGGCGCTGCGTGTGCCCACATTCACCGACCTTTATACTTCCAACTCGGCACAGCAGGGCGATCCCAACCTCAGCCCCGAGCGCAATTCTACCTTCAAGATTGGTACTCGCTACCGCACACGCGGCGTTGAGGCTGTGTTGAGCGGATTCTACTCAGAGGGCAAGAACATCATCGACTGGGTTTACCCAACTTCCGAGAGTCGTAAGTATCAGGCGATGAACATCGGCAAACTCGACAACATGGGCTATTCGGCTGACGTTACGCTCAATATGGACGAGCTCGTTCCGGGTTCGTTCATCACACGTGTCAAGGCCGGCTATGCCTTCATCCATCAGAAGCACGAGACCGACCGCGAGATATTCGGTTCGCTCTACGCCCTGGAATACTTGCGTCATAAGGCCACCTTCCAGCTCGACCATCGCATCTGGAGTCGTCTGTCGGCATCGTGGGCAGTACGTTGGCAGCAGCGCATGAACAACTATTCGCCTTATACCAAGGTCGATGTGAAGCTGATGTGGACCGCTCCGTCGTACAGCCTTTACGTAAAGGCCGACAATATTACATGCCATAGATACTACGATCTGGGTGCTGTGCGCCAACCGGGATTGTGGATTATGGCAGGCGGAAGCGTTAGGATAAAATAAGCCCCGCAAAGCCCCACCCCCGGCCCCTCCCCCGCAGGGAGGGGAGCGGTATGCTTTGAGAATCTAATAATAATGCATTGAGATTCTAATAATAATGCTTTTAAAGAATGAGTGAGATGCATTGAGATTTTAAAAATAATGCATTGGGAATCTAATAATAATGCATTGGAAATTGGGTGTTAGTGCGTTGAAAATCGAATGCAATGTATTGAAATGTTGATAAAAATACATTGAATTTCGATTTTGAATACATTGAAAATCAGCGGGTTATATATAGGCTTTTCAAAAGGAGTCCTTTTGCTGTTCAAATGTAGTCCTTTTGCCTTCTAAATGTAGTCCTTTTGCACTTCAAAAGGGGTACATTTACAGGGTAAAAGGACTACATTTTTTTGTTTATCCGGAATTTTAAGTGTTTTAGCAAACATTACATATCACTCCCCTCCCTGCGGGGGAGGGGTCGGGGGTGGGGCTTTTATCTATTTATACATTTATGATTAGAATCATCCTCATAGGCTACATGGGAGCCGGAAAGACTACCATAGGCAAGGCACTCGCCAAAGCTCTTGGAGTCACATTCTACGATCTCGACTGGTATATCGAGACACGTATGCGACGTACAGTGAAACAGATATTCGATGCCGAAGGCGAAGAAGGATTCCGCCGTATCGAATATAACATGCTGCATGAGGTGGCTGAGTTTGAGAATGTAGTCATTTCGTGCGGAGGCGGCACTCCCTGCTTCTTCGACAACATCGACTACATGAACCGACAGGGCAAGGTGGTGTATCTGAAGGCATCGCCCGAAGTGCTCTACGAGCATCTGAAGATGGGCAAGTCGGTGCGTCCGCTGCTGCTCAACAAGACGCCTGAGCAGGTACGCGAGTTTATCGTCGAGCAACTCGCACACCGCGAACAATTCTATTCAAAGGCCGATTACACGCTCGACATAAACCTACTCGACAATCACGACAAGATAAATATTACGGTTGATAAGCTACAAAAAATGATTGAAAAATGAAGAAATGGACCATTGACGACTCTCGCGAGTTATACAACATCAACGGTTGGGGCACCTCTTACTTCGGTGTCAACGACAAGGGCGACATGTATGTAACACCCTGCAAGGACAACGTGCAAATCGATTTGCGCGACGTCATGGACGAGCTGCAGCTGCGCGACGTTACGCCACCAGTGCTGCTACGCTTCCCCGACATTCTCGACAACCGTATCGAGAAGACCTCCAGCTGCTTCAAGAAGGCAGCTGAGGAGTACGAATACAAGGGCGAGAACTTCATTGTGTACCCTATTAAGGTGAACCAGATGCAGCCCGTCGTTGAGGAAATCATCTCGCACGGACGCAAGTTCAACCTCGGATTGGAGTGCGGATCAAAGCCCGAGCTGCACGCCGTTATCGCTGTGCAGTGCCAGAGCGACTCTATCATCGTGTGCAACGGCTACAAGGACCAGAGCTACATTGAACTGGCGCTGCTCGCACAGAAGATGGGCAAGCGCATATTTATCGTTGTTGAGAAGATGAGCGAGATAGGACTGATTGCCGCTGCCGCAAAGAAGCTTGGCGTTAAGCCTAACATCGGCATTCGTATCAAGTTGGCTTCGAGCGGATCGGGCAAATGGCAGGAGAGCGGAGGCGACGCTTCGAAGTTCGGACTGCGCTCGTCGGAGCTGCTCCAGGCACTCGAAACTCTTGACGACAAGGGTCTGCACGACTGCGTGCGACTCATCCATTTCCACATCGGATCGCAGATAACCAAGATACGACGCATTCAGACTGCGCTGCGCGAGGCTGCCAACTTCTACGTACAGCTGCACAAGATGGGCTACAACATCGACTTTGTTGACTGTGGCGGTGGCCTTGGCGTCGACTACGACGGAACACGTTCGTCGTCGAGCGAGAGCTCTGTCAACTACTCAATCCAGGAGTATGTCAACGACTGCGTATACACATTCGTCGATGCTTCGAACAAGAATGGCATCAAGCATCCTAACCTCATAACCGAGAGTGGACGCTCGTTGTCAGCCCATCACTCTGTACTCATCACCGACGTACTCGAAACTACGTCGCTGCCTGAGATGCGCGAGGAGTTTGAACCGTCCGAAAACGACCACCAGCTCGTCAAGGATCTCTACGAGATATGGGACAATCTCAATCCACGCACAATGCTTGAGGACTGGCACGATGCCGAACAGATACGCGACGAGGCTCTCGACCTCTTCTCGCATGGCATTGTCGACCTGCGCACACGTGCCGAGATAGAGAGCATGTATTGGAGTGTTTGTCGCGAAGTGAACAGCATGGCAAAGACATTGAAGCACACTCCCGACGAGTTGCGCGGTCTGGACAAGCTGCTTGCCGACAAATACTTCTGCAACATCTCTATATTCCAGTCGCTCCCCGATGCTTGGGCTATCGACCAGCTCTTCCCCATCGTGCCCATACAGCGACTCAACGAGCGCCCGACACGCAACGCTACGCTGCAGGACATCACCTGCGACAGCGACGGCAAGATAGCCAACTTCGTCACCAACCGTCAGGCTACACACGTGCTGCCGGTGCACCCTATCAAGAAGAACGAAGACTACTATCTCGGCGTATTCCTCGTTGGAGCCTACCAGGAGATTCTCGGCGATATGCACAACCTCTTCGGCGACACTAACGCCGTACACATATCGGTGAAGGACGGAGGCTACAGCATCGACCAGATATTCGACGGTGAGACTGTTGAGGAGGTGCTCGACTACGTACAGTACAATCCAAAGAAACTCGTGCGACAGCTCGAGATATGGGTGACCAAGAGCGTTAAGGCGGGCAAGATTTCGCTCGAAGAGGGCAAGGAGTTCCTCAGCAACTACCGCTCAGGACTGTATGGTTATACTTATTTGGAGTAAATAAAGCCCCACCCCCTGCCCCTCCCCCGTAGGGAGGGGTGCTATATGCTTTTATTGCATGTAAATATTTTACGCTTATGAAAATCACAATAATTAAGGTTGGCGGCGCCGTTGTGGAGGATTCTGCACAGCTTGCCGCTCTTCTTGAGGGTTTCAAGAAGGTTGAGGGATACAAGATTCTGGTACATGGAGGCGGCCGTCGTGCCACAAAGGTGGCTGCCGAGCTCGGCATAGAGAGCAAGATGGTGGGCGGACGACGCATCACCGACGCCGAAATGCTTGAAGTGGTGACGATGGTTTACGGTGGACTGGTCAACAAGAACATCGTGGCTCAGCTGCAATCGCTCGGTATCAACGCCATAGGATTGACCGGTGCCGACATGGACGTGATACGTTCGCACAAGCGTCCGCTAAAGGATGGTGTCGACTTCGGATTTGTCGGCGATGTCGACAAGGTGAATGCCGAACGCCTCAAGACCCTTATAGATGCCGGTATGACCCCCGTTCTTGCCCCTCTGACGCACGATGGAGCCGGAACGATGCTCAACACCAACGCCGACACGATAGCTTCGGAGACGGCACGTGCGCTTGCCGCGCTCTACGACGTAACGCTGGTTTACTGTTTTGAGAAACCAGGTGTGCTCGCCAATCCCGACGACGACACAAGCGTAATCCCTACCATCACCCGCAATGACTTCAACCGACTCACAGCCGACGGAACTATATCTGGCGGAATGCTGCCCAAGATAGAGAATGCACTTGCTGCTGTTGAGGCAGGAGTGAAGAAAGTGGTGATAACCAAGGCCGATAGCATTGGCAAGGGAGGAACAGTTATTCAGTAAGAAGACTGAAACTGTATAGTTGGAAAAAGAGAACTGACCGCCGGTGTCAATTAAGACTCCGACGGTCAGCCAATCGTTAGTATGTTATGAAAAATTTGAGAGTCCCCGAAACTTCACAGCTTCAAGGTTTTCTTCTTAGCTTGATGCACTTTTCGTAACATTTCTCATGGACGCTGGTGAAGGGGTTTAATGTTGCGTCCAAACATGTTTTAAGTGCACTTCAGCTTGGTGTTTTAACTTAAAATGATTTATTGAGAAAGCATAGAAATATCTTATTTGAGTAGGGTGGGGGCGGTCTGTCCGAGCGGCTGTCCTACAGTGCCGGTGCTGCTCAGTCCGTTGTGGCGTGCAGTGTCCGTTCGCACGGTGTCGGTCATTGCCACCGAGGCACCCTCATGCACCCGAGGCGCATATGCGGCAGGCACTCCTGCGGGCACGTCTTCGGTGCTCTGGAATGACATCTGTGCCGCCTGGCTCAGCGTAAGTACTATAGCCACCATTGCAGCTGCCTTGAACAGCGGAGCAAAACGTTGGCTTATGAGCACCTTGTGTGCCTTCACCTCTTGCGGTTCGCCAACCATAGACAGCAAACGCTCGTCGAAATCATCGCCCAGACGGTCGGTCTTAGGCTCTGTCTGCTCATAAACGAACAGCGGACGATACTTGGCAAGCTCTTCAGGAACGCACAACTGACTGAAGAACGAGCGCAGAATCTGCTCCTCTTCAAGTGTTGTCTCGCCCTGCCAGTAGCGGTCAAGAAGTTGGTTTATGTATTTATAGTCCATAGTTGTCGTATTTCTGGAATTGTTGTTTAATAGTCTGTCGCGCGCGGAAGATGTTCACCTTCACCTGGTCCTCGGTTATGTCGAGTACGGCGGCAATCTCTTTGTAAGTCTTGCCCTCAATGTCGCGCAGTTGCATGCACGACCTTTGCTTTTCAGGCAGAGAGTCGATGAGCGTCCTTACTATTGTCACACGTTCGCGTTGTACGGTCTGTTCGTATGGTGTCGAGGCCGTATCGGCATGGTTGTCGCCTCCTTGTGGCGTCGTTTCGTCGAGCGAAGCGTTCTGGTTGTCGCGCAGTCGCATGCGGTCGAGAGCCAGGTTGCGGCAGATAGTGAGCGAGAATGCTTCCACCGACTCAATGGTATCCCACGAGTCGCGACGGTTCCACACCTTTATCAAGGTGTCTTGCACGATGTCTTCAGCTTCTTCGCGGCTCAGCGTGATGCGCATTGCCAGTCGGAAGAGCATGTCCTTCATCGGCAGGATGTCGTTGCGAAAACTAATCTTTTTCATCTGTGCTCTAAATCAATGACGATTGACGGCTGGTTTTGTTACAGCTGTCAGTCTTTATTTAACTTCGTTTAACAAATCGCTCACATTCTGCGAGTATTTTTACGCGTGCCAGCTTCATTACGACATAATAAAGCACTACGGCAATAATGAATCGTGTGATGAGCAGGGCTATCATGTTGCTCAGCGGCATTGTGGCTACATACGCCACGCCCATCACTCCTGCGGCTGCAAGTGCGAACGGCATGACGTCGCAGAAGAACATCCAGTAGCCGTAGCCTATCAGCCGGCGCACGAAGAACAGCCATACCAGCAGCCACGACGTATTTAATAATGTATATGCTATGACCATCCAGCGTATACCCATGGGCCATATCATTATCATGGTGGCTATCTGGACGAGTCCCAAAGTGAACGTACACCAGAAGAAAGTGCCCGACCGTCCTTTCGATATAATCATGTTGGAGAAGAGCGTGGAGAGCGGCATTGCTGCGCCCGAGAGGCACAGTATCTGTATCAACTGTGCCGAAGCGAGCCACTTCTCGCCAATGGCTGTGACGATAAACTCCTTAGCCACGAGTCCGAAACCGAACAGCAGGGGGAACGTTATGAACGCCGTGAAGCGCATCATCTTGCGGAACACGTCCTTCTGTCGGCCCTCCTCGCCGTTGAGGCTTACGAGTACGGGCTGCGCCACTTGTGCCACCATGCTCTGCACGAGCGAGTAGCACTTGGTGTTCCACTGATAAGCCTGGTTGTAATTGCCCGTGTCGCGTGGCGTGAAGTAGTGCCCCAGCAGGATGTTGAGCACATTGTTGTTGACGTGGGTCATGATGGTGGTGGCGAGAATCTTGCACGAGAAGCGGAACATACGGCGCACCGGGGCGAACGTAATGCCGTGGATAGAAGGGCGCCACGGTGAGAAATGCCATTGCAGCAGAGTGTTGATGCCCACATATACGAGCCCTTGCGTGGCGAGCGACCAATAAGCCATGCCCGCAAAAGCCATGCCCACGCCCGTCAGACTTGACAGAATCACAGCCAGAGCGCCTGCTTCCGCCTGCTGCTTGGCACGCAGATGCTTGAACAGATAGGCCGACTGTGCCGTGCCTAACGATGCTATGACAATGCTCAGGAAGGCGTAGCGGCACAATGGCACTACGCGCGGCGTGTGATAGTATTCGCCAATGAGCGGAGCGGCAAGAAAGAGAATGACGTATAGCGACGACGCCATGATGATGTTAAACCAGAACACCGAGTTGTAGTCCTCGTGCTTGGGGTGCTCTATATTGGTAAGCGCCGTGCGGAAACCGCTGTCCTGCAGCGCCGTGGCAACAAGCGAGAAGATGCTTATCATGGCCATCATGCCATAGTCAGACGGCGACAATAAGCGACCCAGAACAATGCCGAACGCCAGCCCGACGAGCTGCTGTATGCCGCTGTTGAGTCCGCCCCACAACAATCCTTGTGCCGTTTTCTCTTTCAGTGTACTCATAATCCTATTGAAGAAAAAAAGCCCCGCCTTATGGCGGCGAGGCTATATCATAAACATAATGATGACTTGCGCAATGATGACGCGTATGAACATGCCGAGCGGATATACCGACGTGTAAGCCACGGCGGCACGGTCGCCCTTGATGGTTTCGTTGGCGTAGCTCAGCGCCATTGGATTGGCCATGGCTCCGCAGAGCAGTCCGCAGATGGTGCCGAAGTCGAACTTCTTTGTCTTCAGCGCTATTGCACCCACTATGAGCAGCGGAACTACAGTCAGCGCCAGTCCTACGCCCACCCAGAGAAGTCCCTCGGGGCGTACCACCGTAGCCAGAAAGTCCTGTCCGGCAACAAGTCCGAGGCAGGCAAGATACAACGACAGTCCGAGCTTGCGCAGCATGAGCGATGCCGAACGTGTGGTATAACTTATAAAATGTACGCGCGAGCCGAGTGCGCCGATGATGATGCCCATGATGATAGGACCTCCGGCTATGCCCAGCTTCACCGGTGTGCTCATGCCCGGAATACTGATAGGTATCATGCCCAGAGCCAGACCGAGCAGCAATCCGAAGAATATGGCACCCAGATTGGGCTCGTTGAGCACCTGAACGGCGTTGCCCAGATAAGCCTCGGCATGGTCTATGTTCTCAGGAGTGCCCACCACGGTGACGCGGTCGCCGTATTGCAGGTGCAGATTGTCGGTAGCCAAGAGCTTGATATCACCTCGCATCACGCGGCTCACGTTCACTCCGTAGGTCTGACGCATGTGCAGCATACCGAGTGTCTTGCCGTTGAGCTTGGTGCGTGTCATCACTATCACGCGGCTCTCCACCGTGTTGTCGATGGCGTTCCAGTCGATCTTCTCACGGTTCCAGTCCTTCTCCACACGCTCACCGAACAGAATTGTCATGGCAGACACCTCGTCGCGGTTGGTCACCACGAGCACGTTGTCGTCCATCTGCAGCTGCGTCGTTGCCAGCGGCACGATCACCTTGCCGCATCGCCATATGCGCGATATGATGAAGTGGCGGTGGGTCATCTGCGACACATGGGCTATGGTCATGCCCGATATGGCAGGATTGATCACCACAAACTGCCCTACGAAGGTGTTGTCTTCGTCGTCGCCCGTGCGCGGCTCAAGGTCGGCGGGGCGCACCAGAAACTTGCGCATGAGTATCATGGCGAATATCACGCCCACAACACCCAATGGATATGTAACGGCACATCCCAAAGCTGCACCGCTGCTCGACTGATGGGCGTTGGCAAGAGCCTGCTGCGCGGCACCCAGAGCCGGCGTATTGGTGGTGGCACCGCACAATATGCCCACCATTTCGGGCACGTTGATGGGCAGCACCAGACACAGCGACAGCGCCATGGCAGTTCCTGCCAGGATTATGCCAAGACCCCATAGGTTGAGCGAAAAGCCCTCGTGGCGCATCATGCCGATGAAGTTGGGGCCCACATGCAGACCGAGCGCGTACACGAAGAGCGACAGTCCGAGCGTCTCGGCAAACGTCAGCATCTGTGCGTCGGCAGTGAAGTGGAGGCTACCAGCCACAATACCGATAAAAAATACGAAAGCCACTCCGAGCGAGATGCCCTTGACGTGAATCTTTCCCAATGCGAGTCCTATTGACACTATGAGCGACAGAACGATGATGGTCTGCACTGCCGAGTGTGTCACAAAAAGACTTTCAATCCATTCCATTTCTTTGTCTTAGTTGAATTATCCTTTGTTTTTTCGTTTGGTTTTCTACGTCTTCTTCAGCTGTTCCAATCAGGTTTTCGGGCTGTTCCGATCAGGTTTTTGAGCTGTTGCAGTCAGGCTGTCGTCAAAAGGAGTCCTTTTGGCTTGCAAAACGAATCCTTTTACCTTGCAAAAGGAGTCCTTTTGCATACCAAAACGAGTCCTTTTACAGGGCAAAAGGACTACATTTGGAAACCGGCAGCAACGAGCCTGGTCTACGGTATAGTTTTAACCGACTGCAAAGTTAAGCAAAAATCCTATCATCTGAGATTTATTTCCATATATTTGCACGCAAATTATACAAGTCTGCCCGATTCGCTTCGCTGAAAAGCAAAATAACGTTTCGTTTACTTGATTTGTGTCAATTTATTTCAAATTTCGCCAAAAAAGTGTCCAATTTCTTGTGTGGTCGGACACAAATTATTATCTTTGCAACGTGTTCGAGAGAATGCAATGTTTTTTCATTAGGTTAGTAGTTTGATAGATTTTAAGGTAAAGATTATGTTATTATTTTTTGGACCAATTGCAGTTTTTGCATGATTCAAAATTATTAATGTAACATTATTCTTTGAGAGGCCGGTGCGAGTGATTCGTGTCGTCCTTTTTTTTTGTCTAAAAAAAGGAGGTTGTAGTGTTGATGTGTTGTTATGTTGACAAATGCGTTGTATTGTTTATGTGTAGAAATGCTACAATACTATAAAAACATTACGCCGTACACCCATTATTAAATATGTTTTTGTAAATTTGCAAAAACACCCACAACATCATCTCTCAACATCTCACCACCTCACCATCTCAACATTATGCATAAACTTCTCCTCTCTCTGCTGCTCTCCTTGGCAGCCATCACCACCGCATACGCATCCGACTGGCTCTCTCGCATCGACGACGACCGCCGCGTGTGCCGTCTCTCCATCCCCGGAACCCACGACGCCTGCACAGGCTACGGCTTCATTGCGCAGGACACCCTGGCGGGCAACTACATCGCCTGCACACAGCAGTTGGACATCAGTGCGCAGTGGGCGGTTGGCGTGCGCGCCTTCGACCTGCGTCCCGACGTGCTCACCACGCAGCCCGCGAAAGACCCTAACGCGAAGTATCGCAAGCACCATAAGGACGACAACCAGCCGAAGCGCACGCTGCAGATATACCACGGCGAGTTTGCCACACGGCAGACCTTCAACGGCGTGTTCGACGTGCTGCGCGACTCGCTTGCGGCGCATCCTACCGAGTTTGCCATCATCATCATGCAGCACGAACGCTCGTCGCACCGCGACGGCTCGCACTGGGAGGCGATGGTCGACTATGCGCTGGCTGAGAACAGCGACCTGCTCGTCGACTTCAGACCAGACCTCACCGTAGGACAGTTGCGCGGTCGCATACTCGTGCTCAGTCGCGACACCTACCGACCCACACCGCGCGGCGGATATATCGACGGATGGCGTTTCGACGCCGCTGTCGACTGGCAGCAGCCTGCCACCATGCGCGGATATGCCATGAAGGGTGTGCTCTGCGTGCAGGACTTCTACAACATGACGTGGGAGGGCGGCACAACGGCGAAGCTCGCAGCCATAGAGCGCCTGCTGCGCGTGGCGAACAGTGCGGAGGTGGCTGCGAAGTACCCCGATATGTGGTTCATCAACCACACCTCGGGTTTCAAATACACCTCAACGGAGTATACCTCCGAACCGGTTTCTACCAGTGAGGGCTACCGCGCCAATGCCGCCGACACCAACGCTTTCCTCGCCAACCTCATCAAAGGTCGCATGACAACGGGCCTCGTAATGATGGACTTCGCCGGCGTAGACCGCTCCGGAGAGCATGACGTAATGGGTCGGAAGCTCGTCGACGCTGTTATCAGAAGCAACTTCTAAGTTGTCAAGCTACCTTTAGGGGGTGCACTTGTTTCCCACAGAATCCACGGAACCCACAGAACCTTCTGCTTGAGAAGAACCTCCCACAGAATCCACGGAATCCACAGAACCTTCTGCTTGAGAGGGACCTCCCACAGATATCACAGATTTTCACAGAACCTGCTAACTTTAGGGGGTGCGCCCTAACTTCTGTGGATTCCGTGGATTCCGTGGGAGGTCTGCGCACCCTCGCTTCTGTGGATTCCGTGGATTCCGTGGGAGATTCTGCGCACCCTCACTTCTGTGGATTCTGTGGATTCCGTGGGAGGTCTACGCACCCTAACAATCTGTGCAGATCTGTGGCTTCCGTGGGAGGCTCTTCTCTGCCCCCGAACTCTAACGCGTTGAGATAATCTTCAGCACATCGTTAGGATACATATAGTTTCTTTTGCGCAATCGAGAGAAGCAGAAACAATTGTTTTGTTCGAGCACATGCACCACGAACTCGGTGCAGTAGAGCGCCTTCGCCGAGGAGTGGTCGAAGTTGAAGTCGAACGGCACCTGCTGCTCCACCAGCGCCTCCACCGTGCGCCTCACGGCAGCCGTATCCACCGCGCAGGGCGCCTTGCGGGCGTAGATGCAGTAAGACCCGTTCTTGCGCAGATACTCCTCCGGCGTCTCCATCACCACCTTCTTAGCCACCGTAGACGCATGCGCCAGACGCACACCGTCGGCATAGCGTATGACGATGCCGCAATGTGATGGGGTAGAGTCGCACACCTCGAACGATGTGTAGCCCGAGAGCGCACGCACAGCCACCGACTCCCATGCGTCGCCCACGCTGAAGAACACGTCGCCCGTAGCGAACGCCGACGTGTCGGGCACGAGATACGGAGGTCGTTTCAGCCAGCAGAAGCCGACCCATGCGGCGGCTGCAAAAACAAAAAAGGCGCACCCCCACACTACTAAATGGAGAATGCGCCTTGTGATCCTATTCATTCGTTAAGCTAGTTTTTAGTGAATATATCTATGCGGCATACGCCTATGCCGAGCAGTGATATGAGCATGTAGAGCCAACTGCCCCAAGAGAGAGAGATGCCAGAGGGCAGAGCAATGGCGAAAAGCAGACAGAGCACGACGCCTGCCACGAAGCACAGCGTGCAGAAGTGCTCGCTCAGCTTGCCCGTCAGCTTCAGGTTAACCGAATTGTTGAGCACGACGAACATTGGAGCCAGGAATATCAGAACGGAGAGGAATCGTGAGAAACCGAGTCCGCTGCCTTCGAACAGCACCTTCAGTCCGTTGATCTTCGCCTTGCCTGCCACATCGATGGCTGGACAGAAGCCGAACGCTACGAACATGAGTATAGCGAGTGCTATGACAATAGATGTCTTGTTCTGTCTTACGGTTTTAATCAATTCGTCCATATTATTTAGTTTTATGGGGTGTATCAGTTTATGTTAATAGTTTTTGTGATGGTAGTGGCGGAGCGTTTCTCCGCCATTCAATCAGCCTATCTTACCATTTCGAGTTTGTAGCTCTTAGCCAGCTTGCTGCCTTCAACGTCCGCCTTGCCGAAGCCGAACTTGTCGAACTTCACCGGTGTGCCAGCCTTCACGAGCTGTTTGCCGTCGGCGTCCTGCACCTCTACGCTGCCCACTTTTGCCTTGTACACCTGCTTGCCTTCGGCGTCGTAGCCGGTGATGTATACGTTCTCGGTAGAGTAGTAGTACTTCTGGTCGATGGTGATGTCGGAAGCCGCCTTCGCCTCGCCGTTCACCTTGAACCTGGGTGTGAGAGCCGACTCGCTTGAGAACTCCTCGAACTCGAGAGATACGGGCGACGTAACCTCAAACTGCGACTCGGCGAACTCGATTGGCTTGCCGTTGAGGTCCTTTGCTGTAGCTTCCAGCTTCTCCTTCCACTTCTTGTTGAGCTTCTCCGACTTTTCGAGGAAGCGTTTCTTGTCGGCTTCTGTCTTGATGTTCTGAGCCTCCTTCTTCAGTTCGGCTTTCTCTTCAGTAAACTGTGCGTACTTGTCGGGGAGCTGTCCGAGCATACCTGCAGATGAACCGCCACCTGAGCAAGAGAACAACAGTGGCATAAGGATGGCAGCCAGTGCCATGAGCTTGATTATCTTCATAAGTTTTGTGTTAGTTAAAGTTATTAATGTTAGTAACTATTTCTTGTCTTTAGGTTTCGATTGCAAAGTTAGCGTACGAACCGAAAACTCTTGTTACCAAACTCTCAATTTATCGTTCACAAAGGATAAACAGAGTTGTCAAAACGTAAAAAATCTATTAACAACTTTTCTAACACGTTGAGGTTCAAACGTTTTCTTCCTTGCGATATTTTGTGGGCGAAGTGCCTTTTATCTTGCTGAAAACGCGAATAAACGACTGCGAACTGTTGAATCCCGACTTCTCTGCTATCTGCACGATGTTCTCCTCCGAGTTCGTGAGCAGATTGCAGGCGTATTCTATGCGGTATCGGTTGACGTAATCGTAGAACGTACACTCAGCCTCCTTGTTGAAGAAGGCGCTGACGTACGTGCGGTTGGTGCCTATCTCGGTAGCGATGTCAGACACCTTGAGGTTGGGGTTGAGGAAAATGCGGTCGTTGTCGAACAGCGTGCTGATGCGCTTGCCTATCTCCGACATCTCCGTGTCGCTGGCTTCTGCAGGAGCAGGCGTCTCCTCGTTGCCGTCTTCGGCAAGGTCGGAGAGCTCGTCGAGCACCGACTCGTGCTTGTAGATGTAGTAGGCGATGAACATCCACACCACCAGCGAGCTTATCATATACAGAGCCTCGAGTGCATAGCTTACGTGCATGCAATCGACAATCCATATAAGAAGAATGAAGGTGAACGAGAAGAAGATGGCGCGGAGCCAGCTCAGGTTGATGTTCTCGGTGTAGGAGAAGCGCTGCTTCAGTTGGGCGTTGTACTTGGGGATGGCGAATGTTGCCCATATAACGTAGCTTGTGCCGTATACGGCTGCCTCAAGCACCATGGCATAATAGAATACAACGTCTCTTGTGAACGATAGAAGCGCAAAAGGCACGATGAACAACAGTTCATGAAATATGATTGTGCGGCGTGTGAGGCTCGTAGGGCTGCATAGCTCTATGAGCGCGAAGGCATAAAGCGGCACGGCTACCATGTCGGCAGCCGTCACTACCATCCAGTCTATCTCATCGAGTTCGGTGATCGGCTTTATGAAGAAAAGGTCTTTCAGACACTGCAGGCCGATGACGAACATAAGCACCGTGACAAGGCGCGAGAGCATCTCCTTATCCTTGCGGTAGAAGAGCCACGACATCATGAAGTAGAACATGACGCACAGTCCGTAGATGAAATATATGGCGTATAGCATAGGTCTTAGGTTTTAATAAAGTGGTGCTACCCCTTGCGTCCGAAGTCGGCAGGCACCTCGCCCCATCGCTTCGTCTCCCACTTCACCACGGGGTTCACTATCTGGTGGGTGCGCAGCCATGTCTCGGCTCGCGCTATAATATGGTAGAGCTGTTCGGTCTGGGGTGTGCGCTCGAGCTTGGTCTTGCACTGGCGCTTCTGCACCCACAGAATGGCGTTGTGCGAGTCGGAATATATCGTCTTGCCCGTTACGCCCTGCTTGTCGAGCAGCGCCAAGGCGTGTACGATGGCGAGAAACTCGCCTATGTTGTTGGTGCCGTGTACGGGTCCGAAGTGGAACACCTGCGCTCCGGTGGCGAGGTCGATAGCCTGATACTCCATCGGGCCGGGATTGCCCGAGCAGGCTGCGTCTACAGCCCAAGCGTTCGCCGTCACCTCCATAGGGAGTGGCAGCACGGTGTCGTGACGGTAATCGGGAGGGTTTTGCATTGTCATACCATGAACATTATTATTACTTGCGCTATGATCACTCTGATGAACATGCCGAGCGGATATACCGAGGTATAAGCCACGGCGGCGCGTTCGCCAGGGATGGTGTCGTTGGCGTAGCTGAGCGCCATCGGGTTAGCCATTGCGCCGCAGAGCAGACCGCAGATGGTGCCGAAGTCGAACTTGCGCGTCTTCAGCGCTATAGCGCCCACGATGAGCAGCGGCAGCATGGTGAGTACCAAGCCGATGCCTACCCACATCAAGCCCTCCGGACGTATGATGGTGCCGAGGAAGTCCTTGCCGGCTACGAGTCCGAGGCAGGCGAGATAGAGCGAGAGACCCATCTTGCGCAGCATCAGCGACGCCGAGCGTGTGGTGTAGGTGATGAGGTGTATGCGTGCGCCGAGCGAACCGATGATTATGCCCATGATGATAGGGCCGCCGGCGATGCCGAGCTTCACGGGTGCGCTCATGCCCGGTATGGTGATAGGAATCATGCCGAGCGCCAGACCCAAGAGCAGTCCGAAGAAGATGGCGCCGAGGTTAGGCTCGTTGAGGCCCGTCACGGCGTTGCCGAGGAACGCCTCTGCATGGTCGATGTCTTCGGGTGTGCCCACGACGGTGACGCGGTCGCCGTACTGCAAGTGGAGCGTATCAGTTGCGAGCAGCTTGATGTCGCCGCGCATCACTCTCGACACGTTCACGCCGTATGTCTCGCGCATGTGCAGCGAGCCGAGCGTTCTGCCGTTCAGACGGCTGCGCGTCATCACTATCACGCGGCTCTCCACCGACGAGTCGATGGCGTTCCAGTCTATCTTGTCGCGGTTCCAGTCTTTCTTCACATGCTCGCCGAAGAGGATGTTCATGGCAGCCACCTCGTCGCGGTTAGTCACCACGAGCACGTTGTCGCCGTGCTGCATCACGGTCTGTGCCATCGGAACGATAACCTTTCCGTTGCGCCAGATGCGCGAGATGATGAAGTGGCGGTGGGTCGACTGCGATATCTGCGCTATCGTCTTGTCAGAGATGGCGGGGTTGACGCAGATGAACTGTCCGACGTATGTGCTGTCGTCGTCAGAGCTTTGGCAGCGTTCAAGGTCTTCCTTGCGCACGAGGAACTTGCGCAGCAGTATCATGGCGAAGATGACGCCCACTACGCCCAGCGGATAGGTCACGGCACAGCCCAATGCGGCGCCGCTGCTCGATATATGCTGTGTGGCAAGTGCCTGCTGAGCCGCACCGAGCGCCGGCGTATTGGTCGTGGCACCGCAGAGGATGCCCACCATGTCGGGGATGCTGATAGGCAGCACGAGGCACAGCGAGAGCGCCATCACGGTGCCGAGCACGATGACGCCCAAGCCCCAGCCGTTGAGCGACGCACCGTCGTGGCGCATCATGCCTATGAAGTTAGGACCTACGTGCAGACCCAGGGCGTAGACGAAGAGGGAGAGGCCGAAGGTTTCGGCGAAGCTGATCATCTGCTCGTCGGCGGTGAAGTGGAGGCTGCCCGCCACGATGCCCATGAAGAACACGAACGCCACGCCGAGCGAGATGCCGCGTATGCGCAGCTTGCCCAGCGCCATGCCCACGCTGATAATCAGCGCCAGCACTACCAGCGTCTGTACTGCTGAGTGTATGGTGAAAAGACTGTCAATCCATTCCATTGTATTTCTGTGTAATTTGTTTTAGAGTTTATGTCTCTGCAAAGGTACTGCAAACCAACGACTCTACAAAACAAATGCAACAAAAAAGGCGCTGCCCGCCGAGGGCAACGCCTTATTATTCATTCATATAGCAGCAAATGTATCGCTGCATAGCTGTTTCTGCTTGTTTACTTAACGAGCACCTTGCGTGTTGTGCCGTCAGACATCTTAACGATGTTGATGCCCTTCACCGGAGCTGCAATCTGAACACCGTTCACGTTGTAGCGAGCCACAACGGTAGCCTCAGAGTTGTTGTTTACGTTCTCGATACCGGTTGTGCCGAAGTCAGCCACCTTAGCCTTGCGAGCGTTAACGATGACGCCGGTCTTCTTGTCGAGTACCATAGCGATAACGTAAACCTCGTTACCGCAGCTTCTGATGGTCTTCTTCAGCGCCTTCTTTGTAGGCATTGTGAGTGTGTAGTAGCTGTTTACCTTGCCGTTTGCAACGAGTGTAGGCAGAGTAGCCTTGTTCTTGCTGCTTACGTAAGAGCTTGCGATGAGCACGTCGTTGTATGTTGCTGCGTATTTTGCAGGTTCATCCCAAAGAAACTGGAGATCCTCAGGTATTTTATTCTTTGAAGAGAACGCACCAACAGTCTTTGAGTAGTAGTTCTCCTGCTTCCATGAACTTGTTGTGCTAGAGAGGTTGTCGGCAACAAGCATGTAAGCGATGTCGTAGTCGCCAGAAACCACCGACTCTACAGAAGCCTTTGCGTATACATATGCAGTATCCTCGCTGAATGCGCCCTCTACTGATACGTCTACCAGAGGCGTCTCTTTCAGGGATGCCTTGAGTACGGTAGGCATATCCTCGTACGGGTCTATCTCGCCAGTAGCACGGTTCACCTTACAGCTTGGAGCACCTTTGAATCCCAAATTGTAAGAGCTGTTGTACATCGGGTCGCTTGAGCTACGCTGGTGCATAGCGATACCTACTAACTGGTCGCCGTATAACTCGTGCATGTTGTGCATACCAACGTGTCCTCTCGGACACCAGCCGCAATCAGTACCCGTGAACTGCTCTACCACAGATCTCTTCACGAACTCTTTTTCTACTGTGTAGAGTGTGCCTGCAGTTGTGATTTCAGCGCTTGCGTTCTTCTCGCCGTTCACCTTTGTAACGGTGAGGTGTACGAACTCTCTTCCAATCTTAGAAGCAGCAGTGAACGGAATCTCTACGGTATGTGTACCGCCTACACCGAAGTCCTTGCCGAAGTCGAGGTGCTGCTCAGCGCTCTTCTGACCTTCGAGCTCGATGATGTAGTCGATGCTTGTGAGCTTAGAACCGAAGTTTTTGAGTTTTACTTCTATGTTCTTGGTCTTGCCTTTTTCAATCATTATGTTGCCGAACTCGAGAGGCTGTACAGAGTTAGGTGCGAAGTCGCCCTCTACGATAAGCTGGATAGCGAGACCCATGCCGCCGCTTTGGAACTGGTACCAAGCAGCGCCGTTGCCGCCCTGAGAAGCGGGGATGTTAGCGTATACGAAGAACGGACCGTCAACCTTAGAGTTAACGCCGATAGGGTAGTTGCTTGATGTCTGCTTGTAGTTGAAGCCTACGAACAAGTTCTGGAAAGAAGAATTCAGTTCTACCTTTTGGTCGAACATCACTTCATGCCATTCGCCGGTGTTTGTTGCGCCTGCTGCTGATGTAACACTCTTGTCAGAAGAAGCGATTTCTGTCATATCAACAATCTGACCGTTTTCGAGCGTCAGGTTCTGTACGAATACACCGTTGGCTGTGTTGCCCTGACCCAGGTTGAAGCGTACGCCGGCAATCTTCTTGCCGTAGTATGGAGCGAGGTCGTCTGCTGTAAGCTCAATGGCTGCCTTGTTGCTGCCGGTGAATTTTGGAACGCCTACGTAGTTGTCGCAATCGTCGGTGTCGAAGTAGCCTACGAGACGCTGGTTGGCAGCGAGGTTAGCCTTCGCAGGAGCCTTGAATGCGCCGAAAGCCGGTGCCTGAACGCCCAGCGGGTTCGGTGATTTGTCTACTGTAAAGTTCTGCGCGCCGGCTGTGAGAGCCAACAGCATCGCAAAAGCAGAAAGCAGGAATTTTTTCATGATTTTGATCTTTTCTGAATTGTTAAAACTTATTCTTTTATTTAATGTATTTCACGGTCTTGCCGTTAGAGAGCTTCACGATGTTCAAGCCCTTCTGTGGAGCTGAGAGGCGTGTGCCGTCTGCTGCATAGCGTGCCACTACCGTAGCGTCTGCGTTGCTGATGCCGTTGATGCCGGTAGACTTCTCGTTGTAAATGAAGTGCACTGTTATGGTTGAGCTCTCGCCAATATCTTCGTAGTCGAACTTCTCTATGCCAAACTGGTCCTTGCCCAGAGACACCTTGCGGCAAACTACCAATGTGAGCTTAGCTTCAGCTTCTCCGTACATTGCCTTTTCGGTATCTTCGTCATTGCCAATCATCCATTCGGTCTGAAGGTCGTCGAGCTTGTCTACGAAACCGCCCTTAGAGTCGTATTTGCCTTTGTCAGTTGCGCTCATACAGTTGCCAAGCAGACAAAATGCGATGCTGCCGTGGTCAATTCTTTCTACGTTAACACGCAACTTGACGCAAATCTTCTCTCCGTTCAAGTCTGTCTTAATAGGTTTTACGAACAGATTTGTCGGAATCTGCTTGTTATCCATTTCCTCTTCAGGATCTGTAAAGTCTTCGACGTCCGATTTTGTTATTACTGTTCCGCTTGGTACAACAGTACCGTCTGCTGTAGCGAATTCAAACATGCCCTTAGTCTCCTGCGCGAACATTGCCACAGCAGAGAAGAGAGCAAAGCAAAGTGTAAAGATTTTCTTCATATTATTCTGTTTTTTAAATTAGCGTTAGGTATCAATGGTTTGTTAAAAGAATTGTTTGAGGTTGTGCAGTCTTTCCGTACAACCTCAAACAGAATATGTTTATTCAGCAGCGGTTTCTGCGAAGACAGCCTTCTTAGTAACCTGCTGCACCTCGTTGTTGTCGTAAACGAAAGCCACTACCGATACCTTCTCGGCGTTCCATTTCTCGGGCAGCGTATAGTCGTACTGCTTTTCTGTGGTCTCGCCCTCCTTCACGGTTACGTCCTCGCCCCAAGTGCCGTTGGCAACATCGCGGAATACGTGGTTGTGTACATACTCTTTGTTGATTTTGCCATTGGGCATCTTCTGTTTAGCTACGATACCGTCCTCAATGAGCCACACCTGCAGCTTGCCTGTCGTATTGCCGTCTGTGCCGAAAGCCTTTACGTCGATGGTGAGCTTGCGCGAAGTAGCGTCATAAATATTGTTGACGCTGAGCGAAAGCGCAGCCTTCTTCGAGATGAGCGCACCTACGTAGCTTGCCCAAGTGTTATAGTCCTGATTAGGAGCTGTAGCGCGGTTGATGAGCGCCCAAGGCTGTCCGAGCTTGCTCTGGCTGTCCCAGTGCTTGTAGTACTCGTCGCCGATTTCGGTTGCCAACGAGGTCTTGCCCTTTGATGCGAGCGGACCGCTGTGTATGCCCACTGCGATTACGTTCTTCTCACCGTAAGTCTCAACGATATTGTTGATGGCGTTTGTGCCATTAGGGCAGTTGATACACTCCTGACCGGTGTAGTCCTCGATGAGCACTGCGCGTCCCACCTCAGCCGGCTTCACGTAGATGAGTCGGTCGTTGGGGTCTACTTCCTGACATGCCACTGTTGCGAAAATGGCGATGGCGCTTGCTGCGCCTAACAATATATTCTTCAGTTTCATAATAGTGGCTTTAGAAGTTAAAGTTGTATGATACTGTCACACCCTTGCTTGCCGGCACGTAGCGGCATACGCCACCTGAGCAGTTGTAGCCTGCGCGTGTCTTGCCGTAGCCCACCTGCAGACGGTGTGCGCCGTGAGTGTAGGTGACAGAGCCGTTGATGTAGTGCTCTGCATGTGAGCCCTTCGACTCGTCGATGGCGCCAGTCGATGTGTAGTAGTGCTCCGCACCGTTGTACTGGTCGCTGATGGTGAACATGAAGTTGGGCAGCACAGAAAGCTCGAGCAAGCCGAACCACCAGTCGCCCTGGTCGTCCTTTGTGCTCAGATACTGAGCCTCGCCGCGCAGCGTAATCTTCTTGTTGAAGCGGTACTTACCCTCAGCCACGAAGATGTCAGAATGAATCATGCCGCCCTCGCCCTCAACGACGGTCTTGTTGTAGTATTGGTTCATGTACATGAGGTTGAGCTTGAAGTCCTTGGTGAGCTTCTTCTCAATCTGCACGTTGATGTCCTGATAGTACTTCTCGCCGCTCTTCCAGAATGGCGAACCATAGCCGTCTGTGCCCGGTGTGCCGCCGTTGTGTACGTTCTTCTCGATGGCGCGGATGTGCGAGAAGTTGAGCTTCACGCTTGTGCCGTACTTGCCGCCGAGGAATGTCTTGCGGTTGAACTTGTAGCCGAGCTCTGCCTGATAAGCCCACTCGCCGTTAGGCTGTGTGGCGTAAGGATAGAGCGAAGCTAAGGCGTATGTCTGCTGCATGGCGAACGCCGGCAGGTGGTTGATGAAGCCTGCCGTGCCGCTCTCTGTGCGGCGTGAGCGGAAGTTCATGTTGTCCGAACGCTTTGCCTGCAAGAGGATACTCATGCCGCGCTGCGAGTAGGACGTAGAGAGCATCGTCACGTAGCCCTTGCGGTAGATATACGGGAAGTTCTTGTCGAACGTCGGGTCTTCGGTCTTCTGTGCGTATTCGCCGAGTATGCTGAATCCGCCCTTCTGCAGGTTGGCACGCACGTCGAAGGCGTTGGTGTTCTCTACGAAGCGCAGCTTGTGTGTGGCGTCGGCGTAGATGTCCTCCTTCTGGTGCTGGTGGTTTACCACCCACGATGCACCGAGTGTGAGGTTAGTACCCGACTGCTGCATCTTCTGCGACCACTCAGACACGCTGAGTTCGAGATCGGCACCTGCTATGAGCGACTGTGTGTCCCAATAGCGGCGCTGTGTGCCTACTACAGCCTTAGCCTGCACGCCCTTGAACGGACGCACCATGACGCGACCGCCAAGCAGCGAGTTGTCGATGCCCAGCGAGCGCTCCTCGTATGTGCGGAGGATGAAGCCCGAGCCGAACTGCTCGTAGAAGTTACCGAGTGTGAGCTCGGCGTTCTTCATCTTGCCCTTGATGTAATAAAACGGCACACCCCAGCCTTTGAAGTCCTTGTCAAAGCCTGGGAGCGGATGGTCGAGATATTCAAGACGCACACCGGCGTCTACGTACTTCGAGAGGGCGTGAACCTCAGCGTAGGTGTTGTTCAGCACCTTGTCGTCGTAGGTTCCCGTACCAATCTTGTTGTCTTCCTGCGGAACGAGGAAGTCGGTCTGCAAGCTACCCGTAATCTGTACGTCGTAGTCTTTTGCTACCTTTATGGTCTGTGCGCTCGCTGTGGCTGCCGACAGACTGAGGGCAGCGAGAGCGAGCGTAAGCTTCTTGTTCATATTAATGTTGTTAGGGTTGTTGGTGGGAGTGATAACTGCTAACACGTCAACATGTCAACACGTCAACATATCAACATATCAACATGTCAACTCGTTTACTTGTTCACAAGCTTGCGTACTTCCTCAATAAGCTCTTCCTCAGCACCCTCGGTATATCCGTTGTGCTTAGACACGATCTTGCCGTTGCCGTCGCAAACGATAACGTAAGGGATGGTCTGTATGCCGAGCGCGCGCTTGAAGTCGCTGTTCGGGTCGAGCAGAACCTCATACTGCCAGCCGTGGTTGTCTACGAGCGGCTTCACCTTGTTGCTGTTCTGTGCCTGGTCGATAGACACGGCGATAACCTTCACGCCAGTCTCTTCCTGCCACTCCTCGTACACCTCGCTGATGGCGGTGAGCTCGCGGTTGCAGGGCTTGCACCATGTTGCAAAGAAGTCGATGATGAACGGTTTGCCGTTGTTTGAGAGTGTGTCTGTAGACACTGACTTGCCGTCGATGCTCTTAAGCATCACCTTCGGCAGCTGTGCGCTTGCGGTAGTTACGATACCGAGCAAAAGCAATGTTGCAAGTAATAATTTCTTCATAGTCGTAAGTATTTTGTTGCAAAATTAAATAAAAACCTTGTTGCGTGTGCATTACAAGGGTTAATTTTGTATAAAAAGGTAGATTTGGGTAAAAGATGTTGAGATGGTGTAATGTTGTGATGTTGAGATATGTAGTAGATGTTGAGGGGTTGTGGTGGTGAGGTGGTGATAGATGTTGAGATGGTGAGATGTTGAGGTGGTGTGATGTTGAGATATGTTGTTATCCGTAGCGGAGGTGAAAGCCTCCGCTACGGATAATAACGTTTTATTCTTCTCCGAATGCTGCGGCTTCTGCTGCAGCGATTATCTCCTCGCGGCTCTGCTCTCTTGCCGAGATATGGCTGAGGTCGAAGTCTTCGTCAGAGAGGTCGAGGTCGGCGGGGGTGAGGCCCGAAGAAACGGGTGCTGCTTCTGTCTTTGCAGGCGCTGCTGTCTTAGCAGAAGCGGTGTCGAGAGCTTCGGCTGCTGCCTCGTCCTTGCGGTACATCGGCGAGCGGCGGTTGCGCTTAGCCTTGGAGTCTTTAGAAGAGCTAGGCTTGCTGGGAGAGCTAGGCTTACTAGGAGAGCTAGGTTCTCTAGAAGAGCTAGGCTTACTAGAACCGCTAGTTTCGCCAGAACAGCTAGGCTTACTAGAACCGCCAGCCTCGCCATCCTCATTATAAAAACCTTCTCCCTCCATTCCCGAGCTCACCACGATGAAGTCGTCGGGCTGTTCTGTTGAGGGCACGTTCTCCACCGGTTCCTCCTCCATCTTCGTGCGGTCGGTCTTGGCTGCGAACACCAGGTCGATGAATTGCGGTTCGCGGCGCAGCTTCTCCAGCGTCAGTTTCGACGCCAGCTGCTGGCTTTCCTTCTTGCTGTAGCCCTTTCCTTCGCATCCCTCCACGCCTTCGAGCGTCACACGGTAGACGAACACGGGCGAGCCGGTCTTGTCCTTCTCTTCGAGAATCGACTTGAAGTCGATGCGCACACGGTTCTTCTGGCTCCATTCGATGAGCTTGCTCTTGAAGTTCACCTCCTTATAAGCAACCTTGTCGATGTTTATCATTTGTGCCAGTATTCGTTTGCGCATGAACTCCATGCAGGCGTCGTAGCCTCTGTCGAGGTAGATGGCTCCGACGAGCGCCTCGAAGGCGTTGCCTCCCATGTATGAGTTGTGCGACTGCGACCGTCCGCTTGAGAGAATAAGCTGGTTGATGCCCATCTCCTGCGCCAGTCTGTTCAGCGTGTCGCGCTGCACGAGCTTCGAACGGGTGTTGGTGAGGAAGCCCTCGCGTTTTCCGGGGAAGTGGCGGTATACGATGTCGCCCACGGTGGCGTCGAGCACGGCGTCGCCGAGGAACTCCAGTCGTTCGTTGTTCACGGGTTTACCCTTTGCGTTGCGCTTGTACATGCTCTTGTGCATCAGTGCGAGCTTGTAGTAGCTTATGTCGTGCGGGTAGAATCCGATGATTTTGCGTAAAGACAAATAAAGCTCCTTGTCCTTGCGGAAAGGGAGCTTCATTCTGTCGATGAGATTACTCAGCATATTTCTTGAATATTACACATGCGTTGTGACCACCGAAACCGAACGTGTTGCTCAGTGCCGCACGTACCTCGCGCTTCTGTGCCTTGTTGAAGGTGTAGTTGAGCGTGTAGTCGATTTCCGGATCCTCGTCACCCTCGACGTGGTTGATAGTCGGCGGGATGATGTCGTTCTTCACTGCGAGCACTGATGCGAGTGCCTCTACAGCTCCGGCAGCACCGAGGAGGTGACCAGTCATTGATTTTGTTGAGCTGATATTGAGTTTGTATGCAGCTTCGCCGAACACCTGCTTGATAGCCTTAGCCTCAGAGATGTCGCCCACCGGTGTCGATGTGCCGTGTACGTTGATGTAGTCGATGTCCTCCGGCTTCATGCCAGCGTCCTCGAGTGCGTTCTGCATTACGAGGCAGGCGCCGAGTCCTTCCGGGTGTGATGCTGTGATGTGATAAGCGTCGGCAGACATGCCTTCGCCCACCATCTCTGCGTATATCTTCGCTCCGCGTGCCTTGGCGTGCTCCAGCTCCTCGAGGATGAGGCAGCCGGCGCCTTCGCCCATGATGAATCCGTCGCGCGATGCGCTGAACGGGCGTGAAGCGTGCTCTGGGTCGTCGTTGCGTGTAGAGAGGGCGTGCATAGCGTTGAATCCGCCTACGCCAGCCGGTGTGATGGCTGCCTCTGCACCGCCGCTTACAATCACGTTAGCCTTGCCCAAGCGGATGAGGTTGAACGCGTCGGCGAGAGCGTTTGTCGAAGAAGCGCAAGCCGATGTAGTGGCGAAGTTGGGGCCGTGGAAGCCGTACATAATAGATATGTGTCCGGCTGCTATGTCGGCAATCATCTTCGGAATGAAGAAGGGGTTGAATTTCGGACCGTTCTCCTGGTGTGTTGCCCAGTAGCCCACCTCTTCCTCGAAGGTCTTGATGCCACCGATGCCCACGCCGTAGATGACGCCGATGCGGTTCTTATCCTCCTCGTCGAGGTTCATG
>OQVT01000232.1_pt1 | contig 27705 bp, 27 predicted proteins | sample 1691561 | NCBI WGS metagenome assembly OQVT01 (sample SAMN03418260, study PRJEB22391) | human gut metagenome | biome: human-gut; feature: organic feature; material: feces | host: Homo sapiens | place: Tanzania | collected 2013-01 | reverse complement strand
ACCTGGATGAAGACCCTGGAGTAACAAGAGGTTGCATGCCTGGATGGATGGGACGCCAGTTGAATTTCGACAATAACAGCAGGAGCTTTGGCGACAGCGGAGACGAGATGGCTGGGACTTTCTTGGCTGGTAACGACTTCAACTATGTTTCAACTCATGCCAAGGCGATTGTTGCGGCAGGAAAATACAATATCGTCAGCGCTTCGGTAAAAGCCGTGGAAAGCAAACAGTTGCCGTTGGAGCAATTCGACATGATAGACCTGCTATTAGGACTGGAGCGTGACGATGCACACAGTTTGGTATATTATAAAACCATGAAGCCCACCCTGCAACATCTGTTGCGCCAGTACGCCAACCAGGGCGGTTCTCTACTGGTGAGCGGCGCCTACGTCGGTTCTGATATGAAATCAGACGAAGACAAGAACATGCTCGCAGAGGTATTGAAATGCCAAAGTGCCTCGCCTTACAAGGCTGCCAACGACAGCATCACGGGCATGGGAACCACCTTCGATTTTTACCATCAGATGAACGAAGAGCATTATGCGGCAACGGCAGCAGACGTGATAAACCCCGTAGGGAAATCCTTTGCCGCCATGCGCTATGCAGACGGTCAAACGGCAGCTGTTGCCTATCAAGGCAACGACTATCGCGCCTTGACCATGGGATTCCCCTTCGAATGCATCAAAAGCGATAAAAAGCGCAATACACTCATGCGTGGCATGATCAATTTCCTGATCAACAGACAGTAATAACTCAAAACAAAACAATATTAACTCAAAAAATCAACAATCTATGTACAGAATCCAGAGCAACCCCACAGGAACCCGCAGTATAGAAGTCAGCGAGCAACACCTTGCAACAATCGAGAAGTATCAACTCTTCCGCGATCTTATTGACTCCAATGGGTATATTGACGAACAGGTCTTAGACAAACTCAAACTCAACATTCGCGCCCTGCTCGAATCTGAAGCCACAACAGACAAGGCACTTCTTGACCTTTGCCTCGACGTCATCTACCATCATAACATGAAAGCTTTCGGCTTGCAACAGCTCATTCTGCTGTTCATCAACTGGAAGAACCAAAACGAAGATTCTATCGGAGTGGACGCTGACGTCATACAGGGCACTCCCCTCAACTAAAATACATATACATTGGCAAACAGCAAATATCAACTGACAGACTTTCTTCCTACTACGAAGAAAGAAATAGAACTACGCGGCTGGACAGAACTCGACGTTATTCTGTTCAGCGGAGACGCTTATGTAGATCACCCGTCGTTTGGCGCAGCAGTCATCGGACGCATACTGGAAGCCGCAGGCTATAAAGTGGCTATCGTACCACAGCCCGACTGGCATGGGGACTACCGTGACTTTAAGAAACTGGGACGACCACGCCTGTTTTTCGGCATCTCACCGGGATGTATGGATTCCATGGTCAATAAATATACAGCCAACAGACGGTTGCGTTCCGAAGATGCATACACCCCTGACGGGCGACATGATATGCGTCCTGAATATCCAACGGTGGTCTATAGTAATATTCTCCGTCAGCTCTACCCCGATGTCCCTATCGTACTTGGAGGCATCGAGGCTTCTTTGCGACGCCTCACTCACTACGACTATTGGCAAGACCGATTAAGGCCGTGCCTGCTTTGTGACGCACCGGCTGATATCATCTCATACGGCATGGGAGAGAAAACCATTCTTGAAATTGCCCGTTGCTTAAACGATGGACTGCCCCTCTCTTCGCTTCACGAATTGCCCCAGGTCGTCTATCTTGCCCGTCGCAACGAAATTGTCGATGGCATCAGCGATCATGATATCGTGCTCCATAGCCACGAAGACTGTCTTAGAGACAAGCGGAAACAAGCCGAGAATTTCCGGCACATCGAAGAACAGTCGAACATGATGCACGCCCAACGCCTCATTCAAGCTGTTGGCGACAAATATGCAGTTGTCAATCCACCCTATCCGCCCATGACAACCGAAGAACTGGATGCCTCGTTTGATCTGCCCTACACGCGCCAACCGCATCCGAAATACAAAGACAAGCGGATTCCGGCGTATGAGATGATCAAATACTCCGTCAACATCCATCGAGGATGCTTCGGAGGATGCGCTTTCTGCACCATCTCTGCCCATCAGGGAAAATTCATTGCCTGTCGCTCCAAACAGAGCATCTTGCGCGAGGTCAGACAGGTCATGGGGATGCCTGGCTTCAAGGGTTACATCTCAGACCTTGGCGGACCCTCTGCCAATATGTATGGCATGCGAGGACGCAATCTGAATGCATGCGAGAAGTGCAAACGCCCCAGTTGCATTCATCCGCAGATTTGTCCCAATCTCAATACCGACCATACCGCCCTGCTCGACATCTACCGTAGCGTCGATGCTATTCCCGGCATCAAGAAGAGTTTCATCGGCAGCGGTGTGCGCTATGACCTCATTCTGCATCATAGCAAAGACGAAGAAAGCAACAAGGCTGCCATGGAGTATGCCCGCGAACTCATCACCAAACATGTCAGCGGACGACTGAAGGTGGCTCCCGAACACACCAGCGACAATGTATTGCAGCTGATGCGCAAACCACCATTCAGACAGTTTGACGATTTCAAGCACATCTTCGACCGCATCAATCGCGAGGCACACCTCAACCAACAGATCATCCCCTATTTCATCTCCAGCCATCCAGGCTGCAGAGAAGAGGACATGGCGCAACTGGCTGTGCTCACCAAACGCCTCGATTTCCAGTTGGAGCAAGTGCAAGACTTCACACCCACCCCCATGACCGTTTCTACCGAGACATGGTACACAGGCTACGACCCTTACACCCTCCAGGAGGTGTATAGTGCCCATAGCCAAAAGGAGAAACTTGCCCAACGCCAATATTTCTTCTGGTACAAACCAGAGGAACGCAGATCCATAGAACAGAGTCTGCGACGCATCGGGCGTTCCGATCTGATTAGAGAACTATGTCCAGGGTCTGGCGGAAACACATACCGCCAACAGCCGACAGGGATGCCTCACTATAAGAAATACAACAATGAAAATCATCGAACAGAAAATACAGGGAAAGGATCCGGAAAAGAAATGCGAGGACGGAATCGTCGTAACAGATGATTTCATCGCAGTCATTGATGGGTCAACAGCCAAGACCGACTACCGGCACAGCCGGTTTCGTTCCAACGGGCGACAGGCCATGCGGTTGACCGGCAAATACATCAAGAAAATGCCCAAGGGAATTGATTGCCATCAGTTTCTGATAGGGGTGACCAACTATATCCGTAGAGAGTATAAGAAATCGGAAACAGAACACCTCCTCCTGCATCCGGAAGATCGCCTCACCTGTTCTGCCATCATCTATAGTCGCCTTCAACGGCAATTATGGTTGGTGGGCGACTGCCAATGCCTTATAGACGGGGAACTGATAGACAATCCGAAACCCGAAGAAGCTGTTCATGCCGCCAAACGGTCTGAATATGCCAAAAAGCTGTTGAGCCAGGGCACTACCGTAGATCAACTGCTCACCAAGGACGCCAGTCGCGAATATATTATGGTTGATATGGTGGAGAGCATGAAACAACAGAACGTCAGTTATGCCGTGATAGACGGTTTTCGCATTGCCGAACAGTTTGTGAAGGTCATCACCCTCGATTTCCAACCTCACCATATCGTCATGGCAAGCGATGGCTACCCCTTCCTGCGTGAGACACTCGACGAGAGCGAACGGCTGCTCCGTCAACAGCAGGAGAACGACCCACTCAATATCGACACGTTCTTAGCCTGCAAGGCATTCCTCTACGGCCAGGATTCATTCGACGACAGGAGTTACATCAGCTTCGAAATCTGATTCCATCGTTCCAAAACATCTTGCCGTAGGCAACTAAAAAAATCCACGGACAACACGGAGAAAGATTTTCGTAGGATGATAAAGACCACTCCCTCAGACTTCAGACCTCAGACCTCATCATTCGTTTTTTAGCTTGGGTAGTGATAAATGATACTTCACCGCCATGAAACGTATCAGACAGGTTGTGGCAAACGAGACGATGACAGTCACCTCAATAGGAACATTCAAAACCACCAGTCCCCAATACGCAAGACCGCCGGCAACGGCAGCAATGGCATAGATCTCCTTGCGGAAAATCACAGGTTCGTTGTTGAGAAGCACATCACGGATCACTCCTCCAGCCGACCCTGTAATACATCCCATGATGATGGCGACCCAAAACGGCTGTCCAAAGACGATAGACTTCTGAATACCGGCAATATTAAAGAGAGCCAGACCCAGTGTGTCAAAAGCAAACCATGCGTTGCTCAACCTTTTAAGGTGGCGGGCAAAGACAATCACAAACAATAACGCCATTGCCGTACATTCCATATAAATAGGATTGGTCATCCAGAAAGGAGTAGTTCCCAACATCACGTCACGTATCGTACCGCCGCCGATAGCCACCGCAATTCCGCAAACATAGCCTCCAAACCAGTCAAATCTTTTGGATGCAGCATGCCGAATACCGGATATCGCAAAGGCAAATGTTCCGAGAAACTCAATAATCTGCTGCACCAGGATATCATATTCCATATTCATTGTTTATACCTTTCCCCCCAATAGTTAACCATTCTTTCATAGAGTTTTTCTTCTGCCGGCGAGTGTTGCCCATGCCATATCCGTTCGTCAACAAGAGCATCAGGCATATATTGCTGTGGTGTGAAATGACCAGGATAGTCATGCGGGTAGAGATAACCGTCATGATAGCCCAACTGCTTCATGAGCTGCGTAGGCGCATTGCGAATAGGAAGCGGAACAGGCTGGTTGCCAGTCCGTCTGACAAGTTCCAAGGCAGCATCAATACCTAAATAGGCAGAGTTGCTTTTCGGACTCGTTGCCAGATACACAGTAGCTTCTGCAAGCGGAATGCGCCCTTCGGGCCATCCAATCTTCTGCACAGCATCAAAGGCTGCATTAGCCAGCAATAACGCATTAGGATTAGCCAATCCGATATCTTCTGAAGCAGAAATCACCAAACGGCGTGCTATGAATTTAGGATCTTCCCCACCCTCTATCATCCTCGCCAACCAATAGAGTGCCGCATCGGGATCAGACCCACGGATACTCTTGATGAAAGCGGAGATAATATCATAGTGCATCTCCCCATCCTTGTCATAAGCCAGCGGATTCTGTTGCAAGCGCTCAGCCACCATTTTGTCGTCAATAACAATAGGCTTACTCTTGTCCGATGCTTCTATCACCAGTTCCAAGATATTGAGAAGCTTACGCGCATCGCCACCGCTGAACCGCAACAAGGCATCCGTCTCTTGCAGCGTAATATCCATCTCTTTCAGATAGACATCCTTCGTGATGGCCCTCTCGAGCAACTGCAACAAATCATCTTTTTCCAATGGTTTCAGCACATAGAGTTGACAGCGGGAAAGTAGAGGTCGTATCACTTCAAACGAAGGATTTTCGGTAGTAGCACCAATAAGCGTCACCACACCTTTCTCAACAGCCCCCAACAGAGAATCCTGTTGCGACTTAGAGAAGCGATGAATCTCGTCGATAAACAATATCGGTGATGCCTCGTTGAAGAAGCGCCCTTTCTGTGCACGTTCTATCACATCCCTTACATCCTTTACCCCACTCGTCACGGCAGAGAGCGTATAGAATGGAGTTTCAAGCCGATGTGCTATGATCTGCGCCAAGGTAGTCTTGCCGACTCCCGGTGGTCCCCACAATATAAACGAGGAAATCCGCCCAGCGTCTATCATCTTGCGCAAGACAGCCCCTTGTCCAACAAGGTGCTGCTGTCCTATATAGTCATCGAGCGTCCTTGGACGCAAGCGTTCTGCCAATGGTTCTGCCATAGATTCTTATCAATTTTGATACAAAGGTACTCTTTTTTTTTATAATACCATCGTTTTCTGTAAGTCAAATGAGCACATCTATTATGCAGACATCGGTTTTAATGACGACGAAAAAGAAAACGTGCATGTTCTTGCATTTGATGATATCGTACTGAACTATAGAGAGAATAAGTTCGCTGATCGTTACTTATCGATTCTTGCTGACTTGTATAAGTCCGGTATTGTAACTGACAAGGATCTGACGATGTATTACAAGAGATTGATTACTTCTGCTGATAACTGCAGTCCGAATCTGATTCGACTCTTTACTTATACCAGCAGTGTTATCACCAAGGCTCCTCGTGAAGAAGAGGACATGTGCATTGTTTATTCTCAGAACATGGGACGTATCCAGCTTACGATCGATCATTTTGATGGTGACGGTAAAGTGAAGCTGAATCATAATGTAATTGCTTATAAGAACATTGATGATTTTGCCTACTTACCGGATCGAGTAATGATCTATCTGAACGGTCAGTTAATCAATCCGAACGATATCCATGAGTATATTCCATACGAACTCTATATCGATGGATTTGATGAACAGCTTGAAACAGTAGATATCATGTACAACCTGATTGATATTCCACTGATGAAGTTGAGACGACTCGCATTGGATGTACTTCCGGCAAGCGGAGAGAATCCGAGTGTGAAACCTTCTGTTAATAATATGGAACCGATTGTACTGACTGGTGAAACCCGCAAGGGTTACTATGATGTGCTGTTCCATGATTATATGGAGAATGGCGGAATGGATCGGAGACTCGAGTACTATGTAGAGCATCCTGATGAGTTTGAGGAGTTTAAGAAGGATCTGCTGGAAACCTTTGCTCCTATTACAAATAAGAGTGGATTGCTGGATTATACGAACGCAAACAAGATTGTTCTGTGGGCATCGCTTGGTGCTAATAAATACGTAATCGGTCCAAAAGAATAAAAAAAGAAGGGTGCAATTAAGCACCCTTCTTCTTACAGTATAACATTGCCGCGTTTTACAATGATACATGAGCCATTGTTGAAATTTGCCTCTTCTCTTACCAGTGCGGCTGCGGTCGGGTAGTCCTTGAGCGGCACTACCCAGCCATAACCTTCATCATCAGAATACAAGGCCATAATATCCTGGCGACGATCAACTACGATGACCAAAACCGTAATTGTCTGATTGTCGTAGTTAAACATATACGGCCTGCCATGATGCGCTTCAGCGTATTTACGGCCGCCGTTGTGGTATAGTTCGGCAACATCCGAAGCAATCACAAAGTGGCCAACTTCAGTGTGCGGAACCTGGATATAGTCCCACACTTCCTCCAGCTTAATGCTGGAGTCGATGCCGAGATCTTTGAGGCTGTATGTAACCTCGAAGATGTTGATCTGTTTGTCGCGGATTTTCTGGAGTTCCGCTTCTCCCATTTTGAAGGCCGTCTCTTTTACGGCCTTCACGATTTCTTCGTTGATGTCCCATACCTGGGCATCGCACCATTCAATCTTGTGCATTGTTTATGCCTCCTTCTTACAGAATCCGTATTCTACGTCTACGGACTGCACACCCTTGAGGATATCGGCTAATGCTTCTCTGCCGGACGCATAATCCGACAGCAGGATCTTACCGCCGGTACCTTCCTCATAGTTGAATGCATAGACATAGTCTATGCGACGATCATAGACTTCGAACCGGACAGTAATCACCGTCCCTTCGAGGTGCACGATCGGGTCGATTACAAAGTCACCCTTGTCAATAGGGTTGATCGGATTGCAGAAGATACCCTCTGCAACATCGGCGTCCGCCACGCCAGCCGTACGGACATCGAAAGCCACCATAACAAAGTTGTCTTCCAAATTGCGGATAACCGGAAGGGTGCCCGGCATCAGGTTGCGTTCTACCATCAGATTGATTGCATTGGCGATATTGTTGGTAATGTCTTTCATAGTTTTCATCCTCCTAGATGATTCGTTGCTACGGCTCTTTTATTTTACCACACCGTAGCAAATTGTTTATGAAACAGTATACTGTTTCTTCTTTCTACTACTATAATATAGATCTCCATATGTGAGCAAATACGGATCTGGACATTTTAATAAGTTAATAAGAAAGGGGTTTAAATAATGGCTTCTAAACCGCTTAGCGAAGACGTTATCAAGCTATTTACGGATATCTTCCGTTTTATTCTCCCTGATGTAGATCCGGAGCATAAAGAGCTTCTTGCACCTGGTGAGCTCGGCATTAACTATGCTACCGGTGTATTCTACTTCAAGGATCCTACCACACTGGAAATCCGCACGCCGAATAGTATCGAAGCTCTGAAGTTCATTGAAGAGAAGTACAATTATGATACCGGAGAACTGAATGCAGATCGTATTGGTAATCTTCGTTTCTATAGTTCTGTACTTCATGTACCGGATATCACTGATCTGAATAGCGTTACTGTCGATACGATCATCTCCAAGATGGCTCAGCCTGCTGTACTGATTGCTCATACCGAATCTACGGAATATAAAGCACTTGGTCTTCCGGCAGAGAATGGTCTTCTAACTATCAATAAGATTACCGATTATGCAACCTCCCTGTCGTTTGTTGACTCGGTTAATCATATCTCTTATTTGGGTCAGTATGATGCTGCTACTCGCCAGTTCCTGTACTGGATTCGTGATGAGGACAGCATGCAGAACTTTGCCACTGCAGAAGGCAACGGAACGTCTCAGTCGGTAACGATTGATAAGGATCTGGAAGACCTGTTTGTCATGGTTGTAAAGCTCACAAATGATGTACAACCTACTGCAACTTGGACCTTCAACGGCAGCAAAGAATACGTTCTGACCGATCTTTATGGAAAAGCTATCAAGCAGGAGCTCCTCACTGCGAACAGTATTATAATGCTTATTCGTGATGAGCTTCTCGATCGATGGATTCTTGCCGATATGAGTAAGAATATCATCTATCAGACTGCACAGCTGATTGATAAACGCTTGGAAAAAGCGCTAGCTAACGTTCCGAGCCGAGTCAACGTGATCGAGAACTGGTTGTCTAATGATGCAAACAAACTCAATGTAATCAGCACTATATTTGAATGCATCGAAGACAATACATCCACGATTCCTGTGAATGATCTTGATATTGATAGTGACGTTCTGTTGGTAAACTATAATCAAACTGTTCTTCGGTTTGGTATTGATTATAGTGTGGCTACCGATGGAGCGTCCATTTCACTGCTCAACGGCAAATTATCCAAGGGTGACGAGCTCCAGCTTATCATTATTAAGCATAATAAGTTCACCATTTCTAACGGTTAATTCCAATAGAAAAATAATAAAATAAGGAGTGAATTCTTGTATGTCTACTATTCTTACCGAGATTAAGAAGTATGACAAGGCTCAGAAGGACTGGGACAAGATCCATCCGGCTACCTCGGGCACTATCACCCAGGTAGGCAAGGAGATCGAGGTCAAGGGTAAGGCTATCGGCGCTTACGCTGTTGGCGATAAGATTAAGCTCGGCGATAACATTGCTGACGTAATTGCACACCTGGTTCAGCAGCGAATTGCCGCTACCTACACCGCACCGACTGAGGCTATTGCTGTAGCTTCTGGTACTGCTAAGGGCACGTACGAAGTTGGTACTGCAGTTGATGCTACCATTCGTGCAACCTTCACCAAGCATGATGCTGGTGATATCACCTCTCACAAGATCAACGACGGTACTTCCGACGTTGTAACCGGCACCACCAACCCGGCTGAGTACAAGTATACTGCAACTCTGGGTGAGGGTACTGTAACCTTCACCGCTACCTGTGCTTATGGCCAGGGCGCACTGAAGAAGGACAACCTGCTCGACGATTCGCCGGCTGGCCGTATTGAAGCTGGTTCTAAGACCGCGTCGCTGTCTTACACCGGTATCCGTAAGGGCTTCTATGGCGCTGATTCTACCAGCTCTGATGCTCTGGCTACCTCTGCTGACATCCGTAAGCTGACTGCATCTTCTGGTGCACTGAAGAAGGATTCCACCTTCACCATGACTATTCCGAAGGGCTCTAAGAAGTGCACGATTGCATTTGATAAGGCCATCGGTACCACCATCTCTAAGGTTCTGTACGTAGAGGGTTCTAACACCAACGTTGTTGGTCAGTTCGCTTTCTCTACTGTAGCTGTAGATGGTGCAAACGGTTTCGCTTCGAAGGATTACACTGTAGCAACGCTGGCATGGGCTCAGCCGACCGCAGCTGCAATGACCTTCAACGTTACGCTGTAAGAAAGGAGTGTTAATAAATGGCTACTAATCCCTATCTGTCTAAGATGCCCCAGTACGCGTTTAACGCACTGACTTTCAATCATCGTAACGGTGCATATCCGCTTGATGATACTTCCGTTTGGAACACTAAGGCTCAGTTCGTTGAGTACCTCGAGGAGGCTGGCACCTATGCGTACGCCGGCCAGATCGTAGCAATCGCCAACGGTTCTGTTGACGCTGAGAATGGTTCTAAGGACTACAGCCTGGCAATCGTTCGTTCTGACGGTTCCTGCCAGATGGTTGGCGAGCACGTATTTGACGATGCTGACGCTGCTCAGGCTTGGGTAACTGCAAACGCTGATGCTGCACATGCTGGTATGGTTCTTTCTGTAAAGAACGGCGAGTCTGACTACGCACTGTACGTAGTAAACGCTGGCAAGACCATTACCCGTGTTTCCTTCTCTCAGACCGATATCCCGGAGGTTACCTGGGCTGCACTGAAGAACAAGCCGACCTCCGCCGTAGAGGACATCGATGCTGCTGTAACCTTCTCCAAGAAGTTTACCGCTGCTGAGGAGTCTGTAACTTACGGCGACAAGACCATCGCATTTGTATCGGATATCCCGACTACTTATGACGTTGCTAAGCTTGATGGCATTATCGGTATCGAGCATCTTCCGGCATCCGTTATGGAGCGCCTGGTAGTTGTTGGCACCAAGGCTGAGATGCTTGCACTGACTGCAGATCAGATTCAGGCTGGCGACTCTGTTAAGGTTACCAAGTACAAGGAGAACGAGGACGACCCGAAGGAGACTGCTCGCATCGCAATGTTCTTCGTAAAGACCAACGCTACTGTTGGTACTATGGAAGCCTTTGAGGAGTATCAGGTTGGCTCCGCAGCATCCGTTCCGTGGACTGGCGTAACTGGTATCCCGTCTGACATCGTATATGCAGACACCATGGTTGACACCGCTGCAACCGCTAGCAAGATTGTTAAGCGTCTGGAAGACGGTACGATCGCTGGTACTGTAGCTAATGCTACCACCCTGAACGGTCACGAGGATACCTACTTTGCTACCGCTGAGGCTCTGACTCAGGAGATCAAGGATCGTGGCGTAGCTGAGAAGACTATCACCGATGCTGCAACTGCTCTGACTGCGCGTGTAGCTGCAAACGAGGGCAACATCACGACTCTCCAGGGCGATATGACCACCGCTAAGGCTGATATCGCAGCACTTAAGGATGGTTCTGCACTGACCAGCGTTGACGCAGGTATCATCAAGAACGTTATCAAGCGTGAGAACCTGCCGGCTGATGTATCTGGCAAGACTGTTCTGGTTGCTGACAAGGCAGAAATGCTGACGCTTACTGCAGAGCAGATCAACGTCGGCGATCTGGTTAAGCTGGCAGACGGCAACGTCTACATGTTTAACACCGCAGCCGCTATCAAGACCGAGGCTGGCTTCGAGCTGATCCATGATACCAGTGCTAAGTCCGTCGATTGGGACGAGGTTCAGAATAAGCCGAAGAACTTTGTCTTTGAGACCGCTGTATCTGCTGAAGCTACTGCAGATATGATCGTTAAGCGCGACTCCACTGGCAAGATTGCTGGTACCGTTGCAAACGCTGAGACTCTCGGCAATCATGCTGCTGATTACTTCGCTGTTGCTGAGACCACCACTCAGGAGATCGAGGGCCTGAAGATCTGCAAGATCGCAGCTTCCCGTGTTGATGGTGTTCTTTCCATCGACAACATCCCGGCTGCTGCTGTTGAGCGTCTGTCTATCGTCGCTGACCACGATGCCCTTCTGGCACTCACCGAGACGGACGTACAGAACGGCGATACCGTTAAGACTCAGGCTGATGGCAAGATGTACTTTGTAAAGGATGCTTCCAAGCTTGGCACTGCCGAGAAGGAGAAGGCATTCGAGGAATACACTGTAGGTTCTGCTGCTAGTGTACCGTGGACCGGTATCACTGGTATCCCGGCTGCTATCACCTACTTCAACAACGATGAGATTGTTGAGGCTGTTAAGGATGCTATCGTTAAGAAGCATGCTCATGCAAACGCAGCCGTTCTTGACAAGATGACCGAGAACGCTACCGGCGCTCTGCTGCATGGTGAGAAGGAACTGGCTTACAAGGCTGATGTTGCAGCTCTTGGTACCATTCCTGTACTTGACGCAGCTCCGGAGAATGCATTCGACGGCCAGCTGTATTTCCAGACGATCGTTCTGGCTTAAACAATTACGGATTTGCTAATCCGTTATAAATAATACGAGTAATGAAAGGACAGGTCGCACTATGGAACGTTTAGTAAAACTTCGTAGGGCGGACCTGTCCGCTCGTGTTTTCGATACCTTACTTCCGCAAACAGTAACGACCAATGTGTTCCGAGATGATGGAACGCTGCTTGAGGATAGCTTGAACGGATATGACCGACATCTGATCAGCTATAGTTCCCATCTGAATAGAGCCGTTTCTTCCGGTACTTCTACTGCACTCAAATGTACAGTAGAGAATGTAAATCTGGTAAATGGTCTTCCGCTGCTGCTTACTCTGCATACGAACTTGGACGGAGATCCCACTCTTTCGTATAATGGTGCAAGCCCGGCAAAGATTATCGGCTGCGATGGGTTTGGTATCACGGGCGGACAGGTTGCCGGTACCAGCTTGTTTATGGTATGGAGCGAGAGTTTGTCTGCATGGGTTCTGATGAACAATGACCTCGGAAATAACATCACAAGAGTGCTAATTCCGGTAGAGTCTGACTATTCATACGTAGCTGATGCAAATGAAACGAATGAGATCTATATCCCCGGGTTTAACCGGCTATATGACAAGTTGGAGGTCAACTATTTACAAACTATCCTGGTTGTCGGAAGAGAATATAAGATCCTCGACAATAACCATGTGTATCTGATGAACTTCGCTCTTCGAAAGGGAGAAGAGATCAACTTCAAGATCACGAAGTACGTAGAGACTGTAAAGCAGGGTATCTTCTCGTACTTCATTGATACTACGGATCATGTGTATACCGCGGTTGAAGATGTAACTGAAATTGATCTTCCTATCGTTGACGAAGCTACATTCAGTGTAACGGTAAACTTCAATCAGACGATTCTTCGTAAGGGCGTTGATTATGATTTGGATTTCGTATCCAATAAGATCAAGCTTCTGAACGGTGGAGTTATCCCCAAGGGTGAAAAGGTTGTAGTAACTGTTACCAAATATACGGAAGCTGTTGGTGTAATGCCGTCGAAACCGTATAGCACTGCAGGAACTTACCGATATGCAGTAAAGGTTATTCACGAGGAATATACAGCACAGAATGCTGGTACGGTACGAATCACTGTACCGAACTTTAATCCAATCTGTGATGAACTTACAGTAATCAAGGACAACCTGATGCTGGTTCGTGGCGTTGACTATGAACTTGCAAAGTCTGGAGAACTGATTCTCTTTAAGACCGGTCTTGACGCCGGCGAATCGCTGTACTTCACTATCCTTCAGGGTGCAGTAGTCGATGTTCCTACTTATGCAACTGCAGTAGGTAATAGCGATGATGGCAAGCACTGGACGGTTGATATCAGTCAGTCTGAACTGAACGATATGTACAGTCTGGTTGTTCGATTGACTCATGATCTGGTTAATGAACCGGATATCAAGTTCACTGATGGTCCTGCTGTTCCGATTGTTGACTATAAGGGAAATGCGTTGACGTGTGATCTCCCGGCAGGCTCTTATGTCAATCTTATCTATGATGGACAGAACCAGCGGTGGGTATGCATTACCACTACGGGAATTGAAAATAAACCGGAATCTGGAACGAGTGTAGCAGAAACCACCTCTACTACGGCTTCTGGAGAGGAATCTTTCATTAGTGGCATTGCAACCGAGAAAAATACCATTGCTGAATTGAAGATTGAGCATGGACTTGGTTCTACTCCGAGTAAGTACTGGATCATTCCGAGTGAACCTCCGGTACTGCTGGATGATGGAACGATATCCACGATTGGTGATTACTGGGTAACCGCAGATGATAAATATCTGTATGTAGGAAATACAGGTACATCCACATCTAAGTTTAAGTGGTTTGCAGAAAAATAACCAAAAAAGATGGGAGGGCATGTCGCCCTCCCTTTCTTTATTTTTGTGCATTAAACCGTGTCGAAAGTCTATCTTTATTAATATCATTCTCATCGATATTCACAATAACCGGATCATCCTTGTCCAAATTACCAACGACGACAACCTGCTTAACTAAAGATGATATCCATGTAGGTGTATATTCTTCAACACCATCTATATCGTCACGAGGTGCTATAATGAGATCGTACAAGAATGTATTTTTGTCTGTTATTGAAGATCTGCCAGCGATCGCCGCTCTAATAGCACTGATGATTCTCTTATATAACGGTCTGGTATCTTTCGTCGTAAGATTCGGCGTATCCAGATAACCAAACATGAACTCAATGCAGGCTTCGTCTTCATACGTTGTAACACCAACGAACATCTTCGGTGCAGCAGAATCGTGCGTTACATAAGCATATATCGGATACGCATCTGTACCTTTATATGCAAACGCCCTGTTGATCGCTAAACGATTTCCAACTTCGCCCTTATCGCCGAACGTCTTCGTAAGGATATAAGTAACAGAACGCTTTACAAAATCTAGTTTAGATTCTCCACTATCTTTTGCTTGTTCCAGAAGATCTACAATAACCGCTTCCATTTTCTCAATATACGGAGCAAGATCATCCGCTGCAGTTTCGTATGACTTCACATCTTCGCAAGAAAATGGGATGGCAGAAAACGTGTCACCGAGATCATCAATCGTCGTCTCTGGCAAGTTGACATTAACAACGAGTCTGTCGTTTTTATACTGTTCCAGCATAAAGCAATCACCTCAAATAATAAAAAATTATGGGCAGGAGCTTTTACACTCCCGCCCATATAATCTATATACAGAACCTTAATTAATTAGCAATTCGAGCAAGGCGCTGGTTCATAAAGCTATTCACCTTGCTGGTCCAGTAACCGCCATCACCCGGGCAATAGATCGAGTTGATAGCATCTACCGTAGTGGCATTTCTATAAGTACGGGACGCAATGAGCTTACCGAATGCCATAGTAGCATCGCCCCAAGAATCATAACAGATCAAACCACCACTGGAAAGCATACCGTACGGATTATAGCCGTAACATGCTGCACCAATGCCGGACTCAGAACCTGCAACACCGATAGCGAACAGGCCGTTAGTTCCAGTCGCCTGTTCCATCGCTACGAAGGATGCACCAGTACCCGCCATCGACGTACCTTCTAACATCTTGTTGAAGGCGTCCGCCGTCAAGCCAGTCGCCTGGTGCGGGCCAAAAGGGACAGAAATCTCCCGAGATGCATACAACATCTTAGACAGCTGAGTAATCTGATCCTGGCTATCTGCCCATACAGACTTCGCATCAACAATGGCATCGTGGGATTCATCGAAGCCAAGCTTACGTGCGGACTCTGCGAGCTGGTGTGCGGTTTCCTGTGTCTGCTTGTACGCTGCGATCTTAGATTCAATAGCCGGATCAACTCCAGCATACTTCGCACTAATCGAAACGGCTCCTGCGCTTACAGTAAATAATACTGCAGCAAATGCCGCGATGAACGCACTTACAGTGATCTTCTTAAATTTAAACATGATAAAATTATACCTCTTTCTGTTTATTGTAAGACTGTGCTACTGCACCGCCTTGGTGTTTCTGCGATGATTCGCTATTACTTCTATTTAGTTCGGAAACAGAATGATCTAAATAAGAATAATGTGGAATCACAGCTTGACAACAAGTTGCGAATGGCACCACTCCTTTCTAATATTGGAATGTTCAATCTATTCGAAAATCGCCCAGTCATAATCCCCCAGACTGGGCGGTATTGTCGATCAAATTCCTTCTATTTATTGTGTTGGATTAAAACTCAATTGTTACAGAAGGAATCAGTGTAGCGTGCCAGTTAGACTGACGCTTTGCAAGTTCACCATTCGGCATCAACGCAGTGCGGCTCTTGTGCTTGCCTTCTTCGGTTCCATCGTCAACGAGAATCGCGTTATCGTGGAGAATTTTATTAATCGCGGCAACGCACTGAGGGAGTTTAATCGCCTTTAAAGTTTCGATCTGCTCTTTGGTAGGCAGCTCAGTACGAACATAATCAATGCCCGTAGCAACCCATTCCGGATCAATACCGAAAATTTCTGCAAGCTTACAATGCTCCTCTTCTCTAATTGGACAGATAGTGCTCAAAGCCGACGTTACACGCGCCGGTGTTGTGTCGCGATGCTCGCCAAGATCCAGATACGTAAGCGTATTATTGTCGGTATCTACATCGGTAACGAAAATCTTAAAGTAATCACCGTTTACGAACATCGGAACGGTATACTGACTGGACGAGCTCTCATTATCGGTCTGAGGAACCGCCTTATCAGTATTTGTATTATCAGCATCAGCTTTATCTTCGAAACACTCAATGACGTCGTTAATCTCGTAATCGGAGAAGTCTCCAATGGCCACAGCGGCTTTCCTGCCGCTGCATACTTCATTAACATCATCATCGTGGTTATTGAGCTTGACAATGGTGCCTTCATAAACGACACGACCGCAACGGATAACCTGTGCTTTAGCATGGACCTTTAACTTGCCATCATCTACCATGCAGTCGGCAACCACAGTTCTACTTCCAATCACAAGTACGTCACTGACCGTTGCCTTACCGATGAGATCTTCCGGGTCTGCGCGATAGATGATTTCAGAACCAGTGTCCTCACCTACCGGCTTATCGTCAGACAGTTTATCCTGAGGCTTTACGCCATTTGCAGTAGTATTTACTGCAGCCCCAGTCTTATCGTTGATATCAGAAGGAAGGATACCAAGCGGCGGGAGTTCCGAATCGAAAAGACTGCTGGTGTTACCGGCAAAATTACGATTCGTCTCGGTCTGCCAGTAGAACTCGTCCTTAGCCTGACATTTCTTATTCGACTTACGAGACTTAGCAATCGACTTTTTCTTCTTCTTGTTGATCTTTTCGATCTTAGCAATATGATAGCCGAGCATTACCGCCAAGTACGTCTTAGTGTCCTTTCCGATAAGGTCAATCGTCTCACGAAGAGCCGGATTGTTCTTAAGGATCTTCTTCTCGTATTTAAGCATCTTGCCGCAGTCGAGATGCAGCATGCCGCAAATCAGCGCTACATCAGTTGCATTCAGCTTAACCTTATTATCCTTCTTATTCTTTTTCATTTTAATCATTCTCCTTATTTCTTATTAGACTTGGTTTTAACTAACAGCTTCTTTTTCGGAAGTTTAGTTGTATCACACCATGGTGCAAATCCTTTTTTGATGGATTTGACTCTGATTATGGTATACTCATAGCCGCCATCTTTTTCTTCGCAAGATTCAAAGATGGAACCAAGAGCGAGCCATTGCTTGATCCACTTTTTCTTGCGAAGCTTATCTGCATCAATGGCGATACGAATGATCTTTTTCTTATCGGTTTTATCAAGCTGATGATACTTGATAACTTTGCCGATACAATGTTTCGACTTGTGCTGCGGCTTCTTAGCAACGATAAACTTAACCCTATAATTGCTATATTTATCGCCGATTACAAGTCGCATTTTATTCCGACCGACGATCTTCGACAGAAGTTTGAGCTTCATTGGTTTACGCAGATTAAGCATGCACCAAGAGTTGCCTTTCTTCTTTTCCTTCATCTGCTTATACAGCCGACGAAATTCAGAAAACACCGCGTCGTAATTGCGGTCATGCGTTGATACAAGACCGCAGACGAATCCCGCAACAAAATCGGAAGATGCATCTATTGCACCCTTGATTGCAGGCGGATTCAGATACGGTGACATATGTTCGATGTTCGACAGTGCCACCTGCTTCGCATTGTCTTTACGCGATGGATCAACGATAGCTCCAACGCCTTCCAATGCCTTTTTACTTTGATCAGTCATTATTGATCCTCCTTTCTTAGTCGTCAATTCCTTCGATACGGAATCCGTAATGGCAATATCCATATGCGTCGGATAGCCAGTCAGAAATCGTATCACTTACGATATTTTTGTAATCAGGATCAGCAGGGCTAATGTTGATCCCAATATCAGAGAGGTTTACTTCAACCTCTTGCGGGAGAGACTTCAGGAGTTTTTCATCTCCATCAGTATCCCATTTGATGTCATAGACTTTCATTGTGTATGCCTCCTTTCACAATTACTCTTGTATACCACCTTAGCAAAAATGGTGCACTGATGATTGTTTGTGTACGTATCTACCGCATACTCGTAGTGACGAGTTTCTTCGACAACGTACATGTCGGGCTCCATGTCTTTAACGAATCTGTCAAATTCGTTAATTCGGAGAAGCAGATCAGCATCAGACTCGTAGATAATATTATCACGAATTTCCGCGATCTTTTCTATCGTTTTTGATTCTGGCATTTTAATTGCCTCCTTTCATTTTCTACGAGTATAATATATATCCCATTTTAAATCAAAAAAGAGGAGGGAAATGATCCCTCCTCAATTTTAATCAGTTGGTGTTCTTGTTATCCTTCTCGTCCAGGATCGGAGCCGGGTGCAGAACCATCTCCTGGTCAACACGGCGGCCACGGCGACCGAACGATACCGACAGCTCCATATTCTCGATCGGGAATCCGGCAGCACGCGTATGACCGCCACCGCCATAAGCGGCAGCCAGCTGCTGCACATCGAAATAAATTGAGCGCAGGCTAATATTGCCGTGCTTATTGCCGAGGATAATGAGAACATCGACGTCTCGATGATCCTCCAAATACTTCTTGGAGATAATCGAGATATATGGTAGCGTGATCGGAATCGCCATAGCCTTGGTAACTCGTACCGGACCCTTATCAAGACAGTCAGGGTCAACTTCCATCAGATTGCTGTTGAACAGGTTCTGATAGGTTGCCAGCATGTTAAACTGGCGATTAACCGCGTCCATGGAGTACAGATCGCGATTGGTATCGAGTACGACCTGCTTGGTGACTGCCGAAACATAGTCATCAGCAGGAGTCCCCATGAACAGTAACTGTTCACGAAGGGCGGCAGAGGTAGACAGAATGTTATCGGCATTCCAGTCGCCCCAGTTGCCAGTATCATACTTAGATACCGCTGTCGTATAATCGATCATGCGGTCGATAGCCGGAAGAGCTGTCGGTGCAACACCACGTCTTCCACAGAATTCGAGCATATTGAACAGCAGGCGCGTAGCAGATGCCACGGTGTTGATACACCACGAAGAGCTCATAGCTCTCACGCGATCAATGATGTCGTTGCTCGTAACGTGGTGGTCTACAACCGCGAACTTAACACCGGTCTCCTCGAGATAATCCAGAATACCATTATTGATATTCAGGTCAGTGATTACGATCGGCCAGGTCTCCGTCTCGGGGTGCTCAGCGGTGAACTTCTCAACCGCTTCTACGAACGCGCCCGGATACCCAATATTGATCGTATGATAATCAACTGCAGTCGGGATAATACCGATCGCTTTGGCTACAGCGAGAACTACACTGCAACCATAACCATCCATGTCGGTATGTGTAACATGGATGAAATTCTCGTTAAACAGAGAATCGTCAAAGTACGGATCAATAGACGTGATCATGTTAATTCCTCCTTATGCGAACATCTTACGGCGGGCGTTAACAGCCTGCTGGATAGCCATCTCCAGGACAACCTTGCGCTGTCCCTGCGGCATGATATATGCCATGCCCATCGCCTTAGCGAGAGGTCGGCACAGTTCGTTGTCGATCTCACGAGCCTCGCGCTCGGTTTCAGCCTTGCACAGGCTGTCGGTCTTGGTTCTCAGGAGAGACAAAGTCATCATGTAGCTCATGTCACTTGCCCTCCTTGATAAACTTTGCGATACGCTTTGCAATGCTGACTCGCAGCTCGGTGATGTGATTCGTATAGGACTCATCAACGCGCTGTTCACCATAAAGCAGCATATCGTAGCGGCCGTAATGGTCGCATACATAGATGGTGCCTGTGCCCGTGATACCAAAGATCTCGCGAAGCTCAGCGAAATTCTTCGGAGTGTTTATAATAACTTCTGGAGTCTTGCCGAGATCATCAAGGTCGATACGGACCTCCTTGATTGCAGCTGAATCAGCCTGGCCACTTGCCAACACATTGGCAAGCAGACCGCGAACATGTTCGTTGGCGAGACGCTTTGCGGCCATGTCATAGCCTATATCATGTCCTTTGTTGGTTGCGTCTAACAACATGATGCGCTCCTCGAGCACGCCCACGTCATATTCAGCGTCTTTCCTGAGATGTTTGATTTCATCAGTGTCGAGACCGATGATATCCTTCAGATTGATAATGGGTTCGTTCATACTTTCATCCTCCTTATTTTTTTTTCTATTTTTGATGTACGAACAGAGAACTTTTTTGTTCTCCATTAATATAATATATATGTAATATTCATTTCATATCAAAATCGGACATCCCATTAAGATAGAATAATAGATGAAAGGTTGTGATACAGATGCTTGAGACGAATCGTGAGTACTTTGAACGGCTGAATATCATACCCTGGCACGAAGCTGGATATACAGGGAAACGCGGTGTTGCAGCTACGCAAGAAGGTTGGGATACCAAGCGCTATAATCTACGTAACCAAGTAGCGATGGGTAATCCAAGATTACTGTCTGAGTCTGCCCATCCTATTAACACTGCAAAATGTTTCTTCGAAATTGCGCCAGATAAGAAGTTAATTCAGTTGCCCTATAGTGTTACATTAAAGAACGGCTTACCAGTGGATATAGAAAACTCCGACTTTGTAAATATCGTATACAAGGCTATCAAAACGATGAAAATTGATATCATGTGGGGCGCGATGATATCTCCAGTAAATGGCTGCTATCTTGATAAATACTTGAGTAAATTAAGCCCGAGATTTGCCTACTATATGAACATCAGCCGTGATTGCGGTGATGGCGCAAACAGAATGCTGAATTCTAAATACGTGCACGGTGTAGGTTCGTACTATTACAATACCGAAACGGGTCTACGAAATCCAGCAAGTGATAAAGACGATAGAGCCGATGCATTAACCCATGTTCCAATGCATCTTTATATACCGTATTCGAATGAAGACTATGACCGAAAAGAGAACTCCAGAAAGTTCTACGGAGCAAGTTGTGCTGCTCCGATATTAGCTGGAATGATGAGCTTGGTAAACGATCTGTTTATCGAGAAAACGGGCGTTCCATTAGGAAGTGCTGAATCACGGAGATTTATTCGAGATCATTCCACAAAGATCGGATACAACTTCAGTATATTTAGACTACCGAATCCAGAAGATGTAGTTGTTGAAGACTATGTGAATAGTAAGCTTATTACAATCCATGACATAAATGACAGAGAGTTGATAAAGGAAGATGAGGAAGATGCTATTATATCTGCATTGAATAGTGGACTGATGCATCTTGATAATCAGGGAAACTTCAACCCGGATAGTCCGGTTACAAATGCTCAATTTGCTAAGATGGTCTTGAAAATACTAGAAAGGGAGGGGTCTGATTGACCCCTCCTATTTAATCTCTTATAATACGATATTGAACAGAATTACGCCGAAACTACTTTTACAGAAGAAACCGGAATATAAACATTTGCATCATTGCCGGCAAGATTCTTCACATATGTGTGAACCGTTGTATCAGAAATTAAAGTTAGATAGTCGCGGGTTTCAAACGTGAGATCGCCATAGTGTCCTGTATGGCTAAAGTTTATACGCACGCTATATGTATCGCCATTAGAATAAATATTGTAGTTATTAACATACTGGCTGTTTATGTCTTTTACACCTACAGTTAGTATATTGGTTAGAGCGTTATAAGTTCTGGTTATTTTACAGATGGTAAAATAGTTATCGCTATCGAATGCTACGTATAATTGAACGTGCAGTTCGGTGTTATACTCAACCTCTAGTTTGCAATAGTAGTTTTTATATCCGCCATCTGTTATACGACCGGGATCTTCGTGGATATTTTCTTGTCCGTTCAAGTTAATATAGGGTGTTTCATATATATTTAATAACCCGTCTGTAAAGTAGCTATTAGCAGGCACTTTCAATCCGTTTATATTATTAGCCATAGTTTGGAAAGTCGCATCAGATGCAGTGCTAACCCCCTTGCCAGTAATCGCACTAGCTATTAGCGACTTCCCATTACTGACAGAGGATTTTAAACTTGATATTTCATTACTTGCATTGCATTGAATAGAAGAGGGATGCGTATAGATTGTGTCTTTGGTTAGATCGAGCTTATTACTGCCCATATAGCAGTGATTAGGCGTAACTACGATCTTTCCCTCTGTCAGGAGAAAAAGGAGAGGGCAATTAAACCCTCTCCATTCTTTGTTACTTAAGACTGTTTACAAGTCGATCTGCAATTACAGCCAGCTCTGCACGAGTTGCCGTATCATTCGGACGGAACTTCTTATCAGAATTAAACACGCCCTTCTCAACCATACGACGAACCGAATCAACCGCATAAGCAGGAATCTCATCTTTGTCCTGAAACTGATCCAGAACATCATCCGTCTTGTTATCATCCGGATTTACAACAGTCTCATCTTCATGGATCGTAATGATGTAGCTAACTGCGTCTGCTGCAATCGTGTAGGTAGAAGCTTCTGTGCACAGATTGCTCTGGCATACTACCGTATCGCCATTCTCTTCTACCACATATACGATATCGCCAGTCTTATACGGGAAAGCATCTGCAATCACTGCTGCGATCTTACCAGTGGTCGGAATAACAACTACCGGGTCTTCGTAGTCCTTAACACGAATCACATAGTTAATATTGACGTACTTCTCTGCATCGCTCTTGAGCTTACCCCAGATCTCATTCTTGATCTCGGTAATAACAACCTCATCACCACGATACAGCTTATCAACCAGATCACCAGACTGCGCTGGAGCATTGCGAACAGACAGGTATGTACCGTCAACCACATTGACACGATATACGCCAGCAACAAACTCCGGTGCTTCCGGTTCCGGATCAGGCTCTACCGGTGGAGTAACCGGCTCCTCTTCCTTCGGAGCTTCGGTGCCAACAGTCTCTTCCGTAAAGATCGAGAAACCACGCTGGTAGTCATACTCTACAGCCATCCAGGTCTTACCATTCCATTCGGTTACATTGTTAACCTTGAACTGTGCACCCTTCGGAATAGCCATCTCAATATTGTCAGACTCAATGCCTACATATGCAGGAAGTTCCTGAAGAGCATAATACGAATTGCCAATTACCGGCTTGTTGTTATCCACGTCGTTACTAACCTCTTTCAAATATACACAGAATACGTTATCTACAGCGCGATCTTCGGTAGGAGTATTTGCTACTTCACCACCGATCAGTTTCCGTACCGATCCGCCGCCGTCCAGATTCATTGCATAGTATGCATCATATTCCAGGAACAGCTTAGCCATATCAGCGAACTGCATGCCACCAGACTTCTGGTCTACAGTAAGAATGATCAGGTCTTTGTTCTTGGTAAAACCGATTGCCTGTCTTGCAGTCTTATAGTTAAGCTCGGCAGCCTTTCCATAGTCACTAACTGCATCACCCTTCTTAACCAGCATCGGATATGCAGACATAAAATCCTTCCAAGTGTTTCCATTATCGAAACCATAGATAAGGCTAGCCGGATCAGTAGGAAGAGTACCAATACCTTCAAAACCGTTCTGCCAGTTCTTCTCTTCGCCTTCATCAACGAACGACATGATGTTGCCACCATTGGACCAGTTAAACAGGCCACCATTGATCAGAATCTGCGGCTTGGTCTCTTGTCGCTTATAGAACGAACCAAGCGTTTCTAGCGGCTGTTTACACTGAACAAAATCAAGCCGATCAATCGAATCATGCGGAATTACATTGACCGATACACCCTTCTTCGGAGTATACGTCTTGAATTCCTTATATGCACTCATATCAGGCATATTGGGATTTTCATCTCCTTTATCATCAGGATCAACCATTGGCGTATCACCGCCAGTCAGCTGATATTTCTCTACATCAATTTCACTCGGATCAGGAAGAATCACTGCACCAAAACCGTTCTTCTTATCAAATCCCGGATTACCGAGGTCTTTTGTATGATCCTTAAAGAACTGATACGTCATCTCTCTGGTTAGCGGTTTACCGGTCTTGTCAATGAAGAACTCATCCAGCAAGCAGCACATACCGCATAACCACGGAGTGGAGAACGAAGTACCAGCATTCGGCCCACCACTATCACTCGGCTTCGTCGCAGTGGTATTGGTATAGATCATCGACGGCGCTGCAAAGTCAGTTGTCTCCGATTCACTGCTATAACCAGCAGGAGCCGCTTCTCCACTAACCATCAGCGTATAAGCGGATACACCAAAGATCTCTTCAATATCAGTGATCTGGTTGTAGTCCTTCGTAGAATCATTGCCCATCGCAAAGAAGCATTTGAAGAAGTCTTCTACTTCTTTCAGACTGTTCGTAATGGCTTCTCTCGTTTCATTGTTATACTGCTTTGTAAACGAGTTGAACATTGCAGTGATACGCTTCTCTTTGATCAGCGGAATAGACTTCGTAACGAACTTGTCATATGATCTACCGGGAGTACCGGACAGAAGAGAACTCGTAGACAGCATATACAGCTGCGCCTTAGGAGCAACCTGAAAGAACGTTGCTGCAGTATTCAGCGAATGTCCAGTACCAAATCCTTCACCAAATGGATCAACACACTGATCATCCGGATTATAAGATTTCAGGCTCCACGATTCACCGCTCGCTGCTGCAATACCAGCTCCATAATAACCAGCTGCATGGAATTTGGATACACCGGTGTATTTTCGGTGACGCTTATTATCGTCAAGTAATACAACAGAAGGTGTTCCCATATTGTCATCTCCTTTCTAGATAGGTAATAACTCCCACCCGTTTAAGGGCGGGAGTTAATTTCAATTAGCAATGTACAGAACCGTAGGAAGCCGGAATCTGACCAGCCTTAGCCGCCTCATGCAGCATGGTAACCTCTTCTGCAGACAGAGACGTGCAAGAACCATCAGCCGGATTCTTAGCCTGTGCCTTATACATAGCACGAGCCAGTGCATCATGCTTCAGACCGAAATGATTATCGGCCTTGTCGAGCTTAACACCCATATCACCGGATGCAGTCTTCAGGTAAGCAACAACCTTCGGATCATCCAGATAAACGCAAGTCTTCATAAGAATATCTCCTTATATAATAAGATTTGACCGAACAGATCAGTCATTAATTTTATGTCGATTTGGACATTTTAATAACCTACTATATTAGAAAGGTGTGAATGTTTAATGGCAAATCTGACTGTTGTTCCTGCACTGAGTGTAGAACTTCGTATGGTTTCCGATGACGGCATCATGACCAAGACTAAGATTACGGAAGGCGACAAGCTGACCAATCTGGTTTATAAGGTTAATGGTGAAGAGGTATCCGTTGACGAATGCGTTGTTCGTGTAATGGATATCGCTAATGCTGATCCGGTTGCTGGCAATTCTCAGTTCGTTGACGGCAGAAGCTATAACCCGGTATACGATCTGTACAGCACGAAGCGTAAGTTTAAGGTCGACAAGATGTTGATCGATATGTCTGTTGAAGGACAGGCAAAGTGCGCTGTTGTAATGCTGAAGGATGTTGTATCTGTTGGTGCTGCGGCTTCTGTTAAGAACGAGGTGACTCCGGATGATGTTGCAGAGGGTGGCGTTGCTAAGGTTATCACTGATGCGGAGGAAGGTTCCACCGTAGAGCTCGTTGCTGGTGATTATACTGCTTCGGTTGAAGCACTGGCTGTTAATAAGTCGATCACTGTAGTTGGTCCGAATGATGTTCCGCAGAAGAAGCGTACTGTAGCTGCTGAATCCGAGATTGCCGTTATGGCACTGGATGCAGAAGAGACGACTGATATTCCGGGCGCTGTTATTGCAGCTCCGATTACCATTGACTCTGCAGATGCAGTTGTTGAGTTCCGTGGCATGAGCTTTACTGGCGATTTCCGTCCGGTAATTAATGCTGCTAAGAGCGTATCCTTTATCAACTGCCGTTTCGAGAACATCAATGCTCCGGATAACAAGACGATGCTGATCAACCTGAAGTCCGGCGCAGAAGCTAAGGTGATCATTCGTGGTTGCTACTTTGGTGCACCGGCTGCTGGTTCTACTGGCAGAATGTATCACATCACTGAGCTGACTGGTAAGCTGGCTAAGGGTTCTGCATTCAACGGCAACTACTTCGACGAGAACTGCACGGTTCACAATCAGCTGAACTTCTACGATGCTGTAGAAGGTGCTGTTATCGACGTACAGAATAACTATGTAGCTAAGTCTGCTTCCATGGCACGCGTTGGCATTAAGGGTGCAGCTAAGGTTACTGTTAACTTCATCGGTAACAAGTATGATGCAACCGATTCTGATCCGGAGTGGGCAGGTCTTGTAACGCTGCAGCCGTACGGTAAGGAGACTACCGATATGTCTGGCTGGAGAATTGCAGTTAATAAGACTGTAAACAACTCCGGTGTGGATCAGCTTGTTGTTCAGTACTTCGGTGCTAACGACATGCCGTATGATGAGACTAAGCTTCCGGAAGTTTATGTAGACGGTGCTAAGATTGTTCCGCATCTCGTAAACGACCAGAAGGCTGCCGGTTAATGTGAGGTGAATGTAATATGGTAAAGGCTATTGCTAATATTGAAGTTACCCTCAAGATCGACGAAGCAGAAGTTGTTCTGAAGGAAGGCTCTAAGGTTGCAGATCTGGTATATAAGGATCGTGCAGGCAAGGAGCAGACCATCGAGTCCGGTGTAGTTGATCGTATCGATGTATATCGCAATCAGTATGCCCCGGTTGATGAACTGCGTGATGTCAAGGTTCTTGGTACCGAGAAGTGCCCGCCGAAGTTTAGCGATGTTTGTGTTCCGACTCGTCTTGTAATCGATACCTCTAAGGCATTCGAAGCAAAGCATGAGATCGTTGACGTAATCAATATCGTATCGGTTGGTTCCGTAGAGTAAAAAAATGAGGGAGCGCAATGCTCCCTCATTCTTCTCTGTTTACATAATGAATCCAGGAGGATTATCATTATCATTCCGGATCCCATCCAGTGTGTCACATTTTGAATTACTAACGGACTTATCCACATACGGTCTTTCGATGTATTGAACTTTAGCCGGCTTATCCTCCGGATTCGGTTTCGGCTCAACTAATTTCATTAACTTCTTCGGCAGAATCTTTGGTACCCAATACCGGCAAAAGTTATTCTCGTATGTAAAATAGCGCTTGTCGATAGTACTTTTGTCGACCATATTAGGCTCAAGTGCTCCAGCGACATGCATTGCTATACGAGGTGGCTGGCGGATGTCACTGATCATCTTCATCGCAAATTCCATGATGAAACACAGATTCGTGTTAAGATTATCTGCCGTATCACACATCTTCGGGTTGTCGGTTTTGAACCAATAACCCAGACCGTTATAGTCAGACGAGATCT
>OQVT01000213.1_pt1 | contig 28114 bp, 45 predicted proteins | sample 1691561 | NCBI WGS metagenome assembly OQVT01 (sample SAMN03418260, study PRJEB22391) | human gut metagenome | biome: human-gut; feature: organic feature; material: feces | host: Homo sapiens | place: Tanzania | collected 2013-01 | reverse complement strand
TTGCTTATGCTACTATAAAAACTTTTTCGTATCGCATTCCCGAGCATGTCTTTTCCAACAGCACCCTTGTATTCAAAGAGTCCATCCGCGCGACGTTTCTGTTTCTTGCGTGCCATTTCATCACCTCCGAACATTTGTACGCATATCGGGTAAAAATTTACCACCCCAACAGGGTGGTAAATTTTTACTTTGCCGAATATCTTGCAATTTCTATTTTCACGCTGTCCCAGCATTTGTCTGGATCCCACGATTCAGCATCAAATGTATTATTGTAGTCAATTGTACACTTCTCCGCAACACGTGCATATACAGTTTGACCGCGTTGCAGGCGATTGGATATATCTCTGCTCTCGGCTGGAAGCCAGCCGATCTGCTCGTGATTTACGGTATACACCTTGACTGCATAACTATCATGCTCGTTGTTCGGGTCTGCTTCCAGCAGCAACTGCTCATGCTTAACCAATTGTGGGATGATACACTGAGGGTCTATGCCATCATGGATATACATCGCACCATGCAAATCTACAATTATCGTTCTTAGTATTTCGTGCCCGTTTTCGTCCGTTTCAGGAAAATTAAACGGTACGGGCTGAGCTCGCCGTGCATGTTGATTTGCGATTGATGACGCAGCAGCGTTGGCCCGAAGAATCGTAATAATACCAGCAAGTATCAACACAACAGCAACCAACCAATTGAACGTAAAACATAAGGCGCCCAAAGGTATTAAGGTGACTCCGATTGCACGCATGACTGTTAAAGAAGATTCTGTGTTTGCGGCGAATGTTTGCATTGGAACATTCTTCTGCTTATTAGATTTTGTTGACGATGTGGTTTGATAAGATATACCTGTGCCGGGAAGACCGACTGTAGTAGTTTTTCTACCTTTGCTGTTGACAGTGACACGTGCGCCTTTTCCGCCGGCGGACATGCTGACACTGCCTTTGTTGATATTAAGCCGGACACCTTTGCCCAACTTAATAGATTTTCTGTATCGGAATCCCATTGGTATCCTCCTTCGTGTGTCCAATTTGGTCACGTTAGTATTTAGCTCGCAATTCTACAACCTTGCCGATGACTTGCACAGGCAATTCTTTAATTTCATCATTTGCATAAAAGATTGGGTCGAATGCCGGATTGCTCGGAATGAGCGTAACACCGGATTCGGTCTTTTTTATTTTCTTTACGGTTGCTTCGAAGCCGTTCACAAGAATGACTGCTATGTCACCGTTGTCAACATCCGATTGCTTTCTGATAATGATAACATCACCATCACACATCCGAGGTTCCATGCTCTGACCTCGGATTCGCAACGCAAAATAGTCACCGGTAGCAGCCATTTCTGGAGATATTTCTTCCCAATCTAGAATTTCCTCAACTGCTTCAAAGGGAATTCCAGCTTGAACTCTACCTAGAACAGGAATTTTTATACCTCTGCATTCTTCGGAAGATTCATCAATACCAAGCAAATAATCTGAGGATACACTAAATAACTCACAAAGTTTTGCTAGAGATGTTTTGTTTGGAGAGGTGACCCCTCGTTCCCACTGACTTATAGCTGTTTGATTGACAAATAATAAATTAGCTAATTCTTGTTGGGAATATCCAAACTTTTTTCTCATTTCTTTAAATCTGTTCATTATGTAGTCCTCCTGCTACTTATATTTTAGTAGCATTACTCCTGAATATCAAGAAAAAATAAACTATATTAGAAAAACTACTTGACAAATCATAAAATTACTAATAATATAATTGTGTTAGTAGAAATACTACTAACAAAGGAGGCGAGAAGATGTTAGATATTTACAGATTAAGAAAGAAAAATGGAATCACACAGCAAAAACTTGCAGAAATATTGAAGGTTGATCAGACAGCAATAAGTCAGTGGGAGCGAGGCGCAGCTAATCCAGCTGTTGACAGACTTCCGGAATTGGCAAAAGCCTTCAATTGCACGATTGATGATTTATTTGGTGCAATAAAAAGATAACATTTTATTGCACCAAATACCATGGACAGGACGTACTATTTTTTAATGAAAACTAGTACAAGAAAGATAACAGGAGGTGAAAAGATGAATATTTATCAAACGGCTCGCCGATCGGCAGGCTTGACACAAGAAAAAGCAGCGGAGTTGCTGAACATTAGCGTGGAATCTATAAGAGCGTATGAGTCTGGCAGAAGATTCCCGCCCAATACCGTCGTCAATGATATGGTTGACATTTATCAGACGCCACATCTGGCGCTGCAGCATTTGAGAACGGATCCGCTGGCAAGCCGGCTTTTGCCGGCAAATGTACAATCGCGTTCGCTAGAGCAAGCGACAATTCGCTTGTACCGGCAGGTGCGTGAATTTGCGTTAAATCATCGGACGGATGACCTTATCGACATTGCTGAAGATGGGGTCATAGATGAGAAGGAGCGCCCGATGTTCAACGAAATCATGCGGGAGTTGAACGAAATTGTTAATACGGTTTATTCGCTTCAATATATCAGGAGGTTGTGAGGTTGTAATGAACGTAAAAATGGAACAAAAACTGCAGATGTTAGATGACATCTGCACGAAATATGAAAACTCTATACCTGTGCAGGTGGTCGCCGACTATGTTGGCTGCACGCCTGCAGCACTGCGCAATTCTATGCTAGCACAGACGTGCCCGTTCGGATATGCGTGGAGAACCGGTGCGCGGGCGGGTTTTTGTATCCCGACAATTCGGTTTTACAACTGGATCATCGGAAAATAAAAACACCCAACAGGATTATAAATCCCGTCGGGTGTAAATACGTAACGTAGTTATTATATTAACACAGCAAGAAGTAAAAGACAAGGGGTAAAAGTCAATGAAAATGAAAACAATTAACAGAGTCGTTAACTGTGTGATCTTTTCAAGCATGGCCATTGCGATTAGCTGTGAGATTTTGGCATTTATAATCTGGATAATGATGGGGTGATAACATAATGGGTACGCAGTTTTATTTCGATGCTGAGATAGCGGAGAAATTCTCTGTTGAAGAAGCGATCTTCGTGCACTGCATCAATTGGTGGTGCTGGAAAAACGAGTGCAATGAGAAGAACTTTGCCGACGGTCGCTATTGGACGTACAATACGGCCAAGGCGTTATCGAAATTGTTTCCGTTTTGGTCCGTTGGACAGATCAATCGCATCGTCAAAAAATGCGAAGAACATGGTTTAATTTTGACCAGAACAAGCAACAAAAAGGCAATGGACAAAACACGCAATTTTACAATTACTGATTTCGTTAAATCCATTTATCGAAATCGGCAAATGGATTTGTCGGAATCGCAAAAACCATTTGACGAAACCGGTAAATGTTATAAAGAACAGTTAGTAACAACAGTTACTAACGCAGTTAAACAAGCAGAACCATTTGATTGCCTAAACAAGGAACTTCGAAAACAAGCGGTTTTGTTTGTCGGGGAAGACAATGAGTTGATGGATGCACTTGACGGCTTTTGTCAGATGAGGAGCAAGCGGAAAAAGCCGATCCAGACTGAACGGCAGCTAAAGCTGCTTATAAATCGCCTTGAGAATTACTCAAAAGGCAGACGAGATGTCATGTGCATGATGCTTGACATCTCAACGGAAAATGGCTGGACATCGATTTATGAACCCAAAACGCCATTTCCACAAGAGGAACGGCGAGACATGAAAAGAACGGCAGGTGAAGAGTTTTGATAGAAGAAAAAGAAAAGCCGGCTCTTGGTGCACAAGAAGCTGTGCTTGGTGCAATGCTGATTGAGCCGAAAGTCGTTCCGGATATACTGCGGAAGGTCACAGCCGAAGACTTCACGGATGCGACGTGCCGGAATGTATTTAACGCGTTCGTCAAGCTGATTGCTGCATCAAAGCACATTGATGCTGTGACAGTGCTTGGCGTTTTAGGCGGCGAATACCGGCAGTACCTCGGTGAATTGATGGATATCACACCGACGGCAGCAGGGTGGGAAGCATACGCTGAGCAGATGCGTGCCGATGCGAAGATGTTTTGTGCACGCAAAATCTTAAACGACTTTGCATTTCTAAACACGCCGGAAGAAATGCAACAGGCGATTAGCAAGGCGGCAAGTGTTTTTGCCGGCAAGTCAGAAAATGTAGTGTCACTCAGCAAAGCGCTGATTGGCGCAATGGAAGAGCTGGACAAGAAACCGGAGTATTTAGAATTCGGCATTTCCGCCCTGGATCATGGGCGGCTATGGGCGGAACATGGAGATTTCATCATCGTTGGCGCCAGACCAAGCGTCGGCAAAACAGCTTTCGCGCTGCAGGTTGCAAAACAACTTGCAAAAAAAAATAAAGTCGGTTTCTTTACACTAGAAACCGAGCCACGCAAGCTGGCAACGCGGTGGATTGCACAAAGTGCGACGATCAATATGTCGCATTTAAAAAACCGGCAGATGTCGCCGGGTGAATATACAGCGATGGCGCAGGCAAATAGTCAAGACAGCAAGTACTGCAGCCTTGATTTTGTAAAAGCTGCAGGGATGACAACAGACCAAATCATAGCTGAAACTATCGCAGGGCAGTACAATGTCATCGTCATTGACTACATACAACTCGTTCGCGGCCGCGGCGAACGAGATGAAAACCAGCGCATTGCAAATATCTCCATGACACTGCACACGTTCGCACAACAGAACGGAATCGCAGTTATTGCTTTGTCTCAGCTTTCTCGTGCCGGACAAAACGGCGGGGGCATGGCAACTCTGCGGGGATCAGGACAATTAGAGCAAGACGCGGACATTGTCTTGATGTTAGAACTGATCAATCCGGAAGATGCGGACAGCGATAGAACGCTGTCGATAGAAAAAAACAAAGAGGGCAGGCGAGGACACTGCACGCTGCGTTTCGCTGGACAGTACCAGCACTTTGAGTACGTGCCGCCGAGTAAACGGCACGCAGAAGAGCAACGTGCAAATCTTGAAAATCAAGAACAAATTCCGATGCCACAAGCACGGATAGCGTACTAACAAAACATAGCGACGTCTCCGCGCCTGCGCACAGGCGGCAGAAATCGGGCAAATTTAAATGAAAGGAAAACAATCTTTGGTCTTTGCAAAAAACGATTCGGAGCTTACCATTACCAATCAAACCGAAACCTGATCGGTTGCAACTTGCGCGCAGGCGTGGAGGCGTCAACAAAAGGAGACAGGAAACATGTTGGAAATTACAATGGAATATACATCAGGCGGCGCAACCATCGGATGGGGCAAGATATGGGGGAACGGGAGAATTTGCGCAGGGCGCTTGATCCGGCGGGAATGCAACCGATTAAAATTGAGATGCCAATATGATCACGGTACCGGATATGCTGTCGTGTCGGTATATACTGAAAAACAAAGAAGGCGGCTGCCAGAATTGGAAAAATATATCCAGGGAAAAAAGTTTAGAAAGAGTGTTTCGAATAACGCGATGAACTTAACATACACCGGAGGAAATGCGGAATGAAAAGAACAGGAGGAATAGAATGACAACAATGGAAGTTATCAGTCAGCTGAACTCGCTGGTTGACGACCGGAAGTCGTTTATTGACGACAACGGACAGGGAGACGACATTTATCTTAACGACATCGCAGCACTGACTGCGGCAATCGAGGCTATCAGCACATCGAACGGAGACAAATTGTATACGGCATTTGACGTCATCAGGCTGGTACAAGAGGCTGTGAGCGAAGAGATTTGCGGATTGGGAGACGAGGGAATAGTTGTCGCGTATGAAGTCGAACGCGGCATCATCGGAAAATTGGTGAAGGAGGACGAGCATGAAACGGGTGTTTGAGCTAAAAGCACGGGCGAACGACGTAGGCTACAGCGTCACGCTGCGAATCAACGGCAGAGCCTTTGCCGCATCGGCGATTGTTGCGAACGGCGATACGGTCGGCAGTACATACAAGCAGATTGTAACGCAGCTGGCTGAGGTCTACGGAAGCATCGAAAGAAAGCCGGAGTACGCGGACATTGTAGCAGCGAGAGGTGAAACATACTTTACGATCTGTTCGCTGAACAAGATTGTGAAACTGGGAGGACAAGATGAAGATGACGAATGAACAGGCGATTGAACAGCTGCAAAAGTTGATTGAATTCTGGGAGTTCATGATGCACGTAGCGAATGATGATTTGCAGGGCACGAGGCTGGAGCTGGAAGCTCTGCGCATGGCCGTGCGAGCACTGGAAAGCAAGCCACGTTGGATTCCGTGCAGCGAACGGCTGCCGGAGATGCATGAGAAAAACGACTATACAGGTTGGTACGAGGAGTCAAATTTAGTGCTGATTTGCGAAAAGAGCGGGTTACACCCGCAGGTGCATGTTGGACTCTGTTGGAAACTCGAAGGCAGAGTAGGGTGGAGGACGAGAGAATGGAAGGTGCTCGACAAGGTGACGGCGTGGATGCCGCTGCCGGAAACGCGTGAGGAGGACTGACATGAAGACAAGGGTAAAAGACTACTTAACGCAGGCTGAGCTGCTTTGTCAGCTCGCAGAAGAGAGCGCAAAACTCGCGCAGGCGGCGCTGAAAGAGCGTCGGACGCTGACAAGCGACAACCCAACGCCGGTATCATATGCCGACGCCCACAACAATCTGATCGAGGAAGTCGCAGATGTTTTCGTGTGCTTGAGTGAATTGCTTGAGATCCGCGACTGGGAAGAGGTAGCGAATATCCGAGAGCAAAAGGAAAACAGGTGGCTGCGGAGGTTGAGCGAAAAGTGAAAATGAAGGAAAAATACAACTACACAAAAAAGATGGAAGAAATCTTTGAATGCTTAAACTCCGTAAAAAAAACTCGAACCTATGCAAACGTTTGCTGTGGCGAGAAAAGAAAACTTCATGATACGCTCCGCAAAGCGTATTTAACAGCGCTCAAGGCGGACCTGATGATCTTGAACTCACTGTTAAATGAGTGGAGTTACGATGGATGCAAAATAGAAAGGGACGAACATGAACAGATTGACACATGAACGAAGAAACGGTATTAAGAGCGGATATTGGTCGCCAGCGAAGAAAGACGAGCTGATTGCTCGGCTGGCGCAATATGAAAATACGGGGCTAGAACCAGGAATAATTGCAGACATGGTTTGCAATTATGAACAGATTTGCAAAAAAATGAAGAGAATAGAGGGGAATGGCGGAGATGAATAAAGAGATTAAAGAGCTTGTTGATTTATGCAAGCCTGTTGAACACAAAAACGTGTCCACTTTGGACACGCAGATTGTAGAACTTCCGATTGCGCGATTAATCCCGAATTCTGAAAACTTTTATGACACAACGGACTTGATGGATTTGAAAGAGTCTATCAAAGAACATGGGTTGTTACATCCGATCGCAGTGACAGAGCTGGGAATAATTATTTCCGGAGAGCGTCGGTGGAGAGCGATTGGTCAGTTGCTTAGCGAAACTGGAGATGAACAATACAGCAAGATTCCAGCTGTAGTAATCACAGCGGAAAATCCGACAGAACAGGAGATGATGCTGATTGAAGCAAACTCCGTCACGCGTGTACTATCATCGTATGAAATCGCACAACAAGCGAAGCGGTATGACGAGTTGATTGCTGAAGCAAAGCGAAACGGAAAAGACGTAAAAGGGAGACGCAGGGATATTGTTGCAAAGATGATGAAAATTAGCCCTGCACGCGTGGGGCGGTTGATGGCAATTTTAAAAAACCTCAACGAAGAATCGAGGGAACAGTTTGCAAGAGATGAAATCAGCGAATCGGTTGCATACGAACTATCGAAACTGCCACCTGCCGAACAAAAGCGCATAACTTCCTCAAATGGTTTACACCAAACAACGGTGGAGACTGTTAGAGAGTGGGCAAAAAAAATTGAGGCAGAAGATCAGGAGAACGCAGAAACTGACGAGCCTGAAAAATCGGAGATGCAATCTACAGAATTAGATGACGTATCAAATGAGTGGAGAGAAAAGATAGAAAGGGCGGAAGAAAATGGCGAGACATATAGCGGATTTACGCCGAAGAGAGATGCTGGCATGCATTTTGATGAAAAGGCAATGCGTGAAGCTGTTGTCGTCGAGCAAATTGAGAACGCAAGAAAAACAGCGAGCAGGCATGAAAAGAAAGTGATTGATGAGTTGATTGAAAAGTATGGTACCGATTATGGGTACATAACCTACAAAATTGCAGAAATGCTCGGTGTTAGCATGGATTCGATGTGGAGGGTTGGCGAAAAATGAAAATTGGGTCAAAAGCCCGGGTTCGCATGGGCGCAACCGGGACGGTGAAAACGGGGACAATTGTATACGTACACCCGAAGCGGCGTTTTTGCGTGGCAGACGTAGAACTGCCGTTTGGGAAGCACGTTAGAGAAACGGTGTATCCGTTTTACAGAAGGTCGAAGATCAAAAGTTGAGAGGGAAAAGGCAGCACTGCGGTGCTGCCTTTTGACGCAGATGGAGGAAAGGTATGAGGCGATGCTCGGTTATGTGCCCGATGTACGATTACGAACGAAAAATGTGCATGCAATGTGGCAGATACATAAGGTTTTTAAATGAATGCCCGTCAACAAAATATAATAGAGCGCTGAAAAATGGGGTTGACAAAAAAAGAACGGAGGAATACAATGGCAAATAGATACGCTAGTTATAGATGGATTCGGTGTAAGTGTTGCAAAAACAACATGATTCGGATAGAGAGGGACACAGAGGCGACGCAATTACCAGTGTATTGCCGTAAATGTAAAAATTCATTTAAAGTTAACATCAGACCAAACTTCGATGTTGAATATTGTGATTAGGCGTGAACGTTTAGCGTGTGAGCCATTATCTACACAGATATGTCTGCGTAGATAATGGCTCTTATTTTTTATTTTTTTGAGGTGCAGTATGAGGACGCTGTATGATTTAGCTCAAGAGTATAAAGAAAATTTAAAACCGGTCGAAAGTCGAATTGAAGAATTGGAGCGCATGCTGAATGAATCGATATCTACCGAAAAGAAAAGAAGGATTAGACGCCGGCTAAACGCGTTGCATAAGATTCAAACAGACAACGCAAGGATCATACGTGAAATGGAGAACTATTATGAAACGCAAGAAAATAATTCGTGCAGGTCGATTTGTTCATGCAACAGTATACAGCGCGCCCAACAATTTAAGGGATGGAGCCAGGGTTCGGGCAGCAAAGAAAAAGGCATCCAGCGCGGCAAGACAGAGAATTAATGATAAAGTGGCTTGCAGAAAGTGTGAGTATTTATTAGAGACAAACTTTGACGAACATGACTACGTTGTCACAGCGACATACGAAAAACTTCCGGCTAGCAGATCTGCTGCCGATCGGCGCGTTCGCAGTTTTTTTGAGCGACTTCGAAAGACCGGAAGAGAGGTAAAATATATATACGTGACAGAAGGAAAACATGGCTCTGAAGATATGAAGATGGATAAACGCTTTCATCATCATATCGTAATCAACGGAACCGGCAATGTAAAAACAGATGTAGAGGCGTTTAAGAAAGCATGGACATGGGGGAATATCCATGTAGAAAGGGTGGAACCTTTGAATATGGCGGCACTGGCACAATATCTTACAAAGGAACCGCGCGAAGAAGGGAGAAAGGTCGGTGCACGCGCATGGAGACAATCGAGAAATCTTAAACGATGGATAGAAGAAAATGGCGTGTGTGACGATAACGAGACGATTACTCCACCGCCGGGATCTATCGTACTAAGTAATGAAGAAGAACGTGTTATAGATATATTTGGAAGTTATAAGTACATTAAGTACTACAATCAACCACATTTGTTCAGCTCGAAGTATGTGCGAAAATCGAAAAAAGAATAACTATTTTGCCTTGAAACCATAGTATATTGTATTGACATAAAGCGTTGATACAAAGCATAGGCATAAAATTTACGACTTGACAAATACGTAAATAAATATTAATATAATAACAGCAACAAAAAGCAGGGGGCAAAAACTTGCTTAAATATTTTAGGCGTGAACGTTTAGCGTGTGAGCCATTATCTACACAGACATATCTGCGTAGATAATGGCTTTTATTTTTTGCTTTTTTGAGGTGAGAAGTATGGCAAATAGACCGATGCACCCGTGCAGACATCCTGGCTGCACGAAACTGGTGGCTGGAAAATACTGCGAAAAACATCGGCGCGACGCAAACACAAAAAGCTGCGCAGCTACAGCTAGGCATGCGATGTACCTGAAGCCAGAGTGGAAAAGACTACGAGCAACCCAACTACTGCGAGAACCGTGGTGTCAAGAATGCGCAAAGCGCGGGAGACGTGTCCGTGCGACAGACGTCGATCACGTCATCCCACACGATGGTGATGAACAACTTTTCGCTGACAAAAACAACCTGCAAAGCCTCTGTCATGCTTGTCACAGCAGAAAAACCATGGCAGAAAACAGAAAAAATAAGAAAATTTAAAGCGCAAACGCTCATGCACGTGCGCATACGCGTATGCACGCGCATCAGGCGCGCAGAAACAAAACGCGAAGCGTTTTGACCCCTCCCCACCCTTTGAAAATTTCGAAGGGTGGCCGCTTGACCGCATGCCCCCATTCGCACGAAAAAAAATCCCACATCAAATTTCTGGAGGTGAAAATATGCCGACGAGACCGAAACCGGTCAGCGTTCTACGGAACGAAAAACGGAGCCACCGCACAAAGGCGGAGCTGGAACACCGCGAAAAAGCTGAGAACGCATTGCTGACTGGGGAAAGCATGGTGGAGAAGCCGGAAGTCAAAGCGGACGATGCAGCGCACGCCGTGTTTTTGCGCGCGAGATATTTGCTGCGGAAAATCGGCAAGTCGGATGCGCTATACGAAAACATCATCAACCGGTACGCGCAGCTGGCGGCAGAATGTCGAGATTTTGAACGCAAGCGCGAAACGTTTCACAAGCGTTCGCTTGCGCTGGATCAGAAGTTTGAAAATCAGGGTGCGGAGACACCGGAAGAAGAACGAATTCGCCCGACGGAGTATTTTAAACTTTCCGCGCAACTGCAAGCGCAAGTACTCGGTTTAGACAAGCAAGTGCAAGCGAAGAGAAAGATGTTGCTTGACATCGAGAAAGAGTGCGTGATGACTATTTCTGCAGCACTACGTGCGATTCCAAAGCAAGAGCAGGAAGAAGACGACAACGATCCGATGGCAGAATTTTTAGCATCGAGGCCGCACGTTGTTTAGTACAGAACACGCGGACTTTGTCGAGGGGTTCGTATCATGCCTCAGACATCCAGATGGCGAATGGGCGGGAAAACCGTTCCGGTTGATTGACTGGCAGCGCAAAGCTGTCAGAATGTTTTATGGAACGGTACGAGACGATGGTACCGGAAGGCGCAAGTATCAATACTTGTATCTTGAAATTCCAAAGAAAAACGGAAAGTCAGAACTCGCCGCAGCATTGGGGTTATATCACCTAATTGCCGACGGCGAAGTACAAGGCGAAGTGTATATCTGTGCGGCAGATCGCGAAAATGCCGGAATCATTTTTACAGCGGCACTTGGAATGCTTCGGCAATCCAAAACACTGACAAAGCAATGCCGGATTCGCGAATCGGTAAAAGAGATTATACATCTGCCAACCGGAACGAAAATGAAAGTTATGTCTGCCGAAGCATATAGCAAACATGGCTACAAACCATCATGTGTCATCTTTGACGAGTTACATGCGCAACCTAATCGAGAATTGTGGGACATCATGACTTTTGGCGCAGGTGCGGCACGTAGGCAGCCGGTATGGATTGTGCTGACAACTGCTGGCGATGACCCGGATCACACGTCAATTGGCTGGGAAGTGCATCAACAGGCACGAAAAATCATTGATTATCGTGCTGGAAAAACAGAAGGGAATTTTGATAATCCCGTTTGGCTGCCGTTTATCTTTGGATTGCCAGATGACTCAGAGGTTGTAAAAGGAATTGACATTTACGATGAGAAAGTTTGGTATGAATGCAATCCGTCGCTAGGACAGACAATTGATATCGAGACGGTTCGCACGGAAGCATTGGACGCAAAAAACAATCCGGCGCGTGAACGATTGTTTCGCTGGCTGCGACTAAACCAGTGGATTGCGGTAAAGGCTGTTGGGTGGTTGCCGCTGACGCTGTTTGATACAACTGAGAGAACCGAGCTGCCAGACTTAACGGGATATAAATGCTTTGGCGGTCTTGATTTGTCAACAACAACGGACTTGACAGCGTTTGTATTGTTGTTTCCGCCACAAAAGGCACTAACACAATGGGTAGTGAAATTTCAAGGCGCATGGCTGCCGGACGAAGATATAGCCGGCAGAGAAAAGCAAGACCATGTTCCGTATATCGATTGGAGTGAAAATGGATACATAGATTTGTGCCCAGGAGATACGATCGACTATATGCAGATACGTCAAGCGATTAACGATGCAGCTGATGCGTATGAGCTGCAGATGCTTGGTGTTGATCCGTATATGTCGCGGTCGTTGACGCAATACCTGGATTCTGACGGCATAAATATTGTGGAAATACCGCAAAATTTGAGGTATATGTCCCCTGCAATGAAGGAACTAGAAAAGTGTTTGCGTGACGGCGCGATGGTACATTTACCGGATCCAGCAGCGAGATGGTGCTTTGGAAACGTTCGCATTTATGTGGACGGAAACGAAAATATCAAGCCGATGAAAAATAGGTCGATTGGAAGAATTGACATCATGGTTGCATGGATTATTGCGGTAGCTACTGCGTCGCTTAATTCCGGGGGCGACTTGAATGCGGCGATAGAGGAAGGAGAGTGGACGATGTGAAACGTTTTATCAGACAATTACTTGATGTTGTACCTGATGCTGCAATAACAGCAGGTGGCGCATGTATTGTAAACGGTGTTTATCAGCTCCTTCCAGCGGCGGGATGGATTGCGGCCGGAATTTTACTAATCGTACTTACGTTGCTATGGATCGGAGGAAAGAAAAAATGATTTTCGATTCTGCGATTCGCAATATATTTGCATCTGCAATGCAAGATAGGCAGACGCTGACATTATCTAGTGTGGACGGTTGGACAACCGGAGGAAAGTTGTTTGAGACGAGCAGAGAGAAAGCGTTGAAGCTTTCTGCTGTTAATGCCTGCGTTGAAGTTTTATCAAACAGCATGGCAAAGCTCCCTGCGTTTGCTATAAATTCAAGAACAAAAGAACGAGTGAACCATGAAATTCTTCGGCTGCTGTGTGATAGACCGAATGACGCGATGACCCCCAGCGTTATGAAAAAGATGGTCGAGGTTGACCGATTAACGCGCGGCAATGGATATATATGGATCGTCAGAGACACTCGAACAATGCGCCCGACGGAGTTAATTCCGGTGCCGGCCGATCTTGTTGAGCCGTATATTGATGGGGCTGGACGATTATGGTATGTGCTATGCCATCCGCGAACTGGAGAGCCAATGAAATTGCCAAGCGAAGACGTGGAGCATTTCAAAGCATACAGCACGGATGGCATTCGGGGCGTATCAGTTCTACATAGAGCGGCAGAAGTGATTTCATCAGGAATTTCGTCACAGAAATATGAAGCCGGTCTGTATCAAAACGGCACAAAACTTTCTGGAGTTCTGTATGCAGAAGGCGACATAAAATCAGAAAACAAAGATGCGATACGCAGAGAGTGGTCAAAAATCCATTCGGGACCAGATAACGCGTTCAAGGTAGCGGTGCTGGATCACGGATTGAAATTTCAGTCCGTTTCAATGTCGAATTCAGATGCGCAGTTTGTAGAAAGCAAAACACTAAATATAGAAGACATTGCCCGCTTCTTCGGCGTACCATTGTATAAAATTGGAGCAGGAAAACAGTCGTACAATTCTAATGAGCAAAACAGCATTGAGTATGTGACGGGAACGCTGCATCCGATTATCCAGCAGTATGAAGAGGAAGATACATATAAACTATTGTTGCCATCCGAACGGTCAAAATGCATTGAATTAAGAAGAAACATGATGGCGGAGCTACGAGGAGACAACGCAAGCCGGGCGTCATGGTATCGTTCAATGCGAGAGACTGGTGTCTTTAGCGTAGACGAAATTAGAGAACTAGAAGATATGGGACCGGTTTCTGGTGGAGATGTTCGATACGCGTCACTGAATTACGTACCCCTTGATAAATTCACCCAACTGAGCGTCAACAGAAATGGAGGTGAGAAGTAGTGAGAGTAACGTTAAACGGAAACATTGTAGATGATACTTCCGTGGATATCTATCGCTGGTTTGGATTTAACAATGTCTTCAGTCCATCTGATGTTCGCAGCGCGATACAAAATACGCCGGATGGGGAAGAGCTAACGCTAGAATTGAATTCTGGCGGCGGGGATCTAATGGCGGGATATGAGATGTATACGCTGCTGAAAAATGCAAAATGTTCAACAACGGTGGAAATTCAATCGTTGGCTGCTTCAGCTGCCACAGTTGCAATGTGCGGAGCCGACAAAGTGACCGCATCGCTGGTCGCACAGATTATGATTCATTTGCCATCAACGATGGCCGAAGGGAATCAGAACGACATGAACCATACGGCAATGGTATTGGAAAGCAATACCGAATCCATCCTTAATGCCTACGAACTGAAATGTGCAGACAAATGCGATCGGAAAGAACTTCGGACAATGATGGATGTTGAAACATGGATGCCTGCGTCTGATGCGCAAGAAATTGGACTTGTAGACGAGATTTTAAATTCGGAAGCTACAATTACGGGAGAAAGTATCACACATATTGTGAACAGTATAAACGGACTCCCTGCAATTGAGTTGTTGCGGGATAAATATGTGAAAGCACATAGTGCAAAAAAAACAGAACTAAAAAAAGCAGAGATGGAAATAGCGCTTGAACTTGCGCGATTTGGAGGTTTTTCATGAGCATTAGACAGCAGTTGTACGATTTGAAAGCTCAGCGTGCGGGGCGCTTGACGGCAGCCCGCTCGGCGCTGGAAAATGATGATATGCAGACGTATAGTGAAGAGCTGCAGGCGGCACAGGAAATGAATTCTAAGATTGAATCGATTGAAAACTTGCTTGCCGAAGAGGAACGGTTTGGCAAGGAAGCACCAAATAAGCCGTTAGATTCAAATAAAAACAACCTCAACGAGATCCTCGCATCGAGAGAATACACACGAGCATTTGCTGCGGCTGTTCGTGCAGGCGTGACGCCGCGAACGGCGAGAAACGGCGAAGAGTACGGCGTGCTGCTGGATGCCTTGAAGGAAAGCGGTGGCACACCGGAGGGCTCGGACGGTGGATTCCTTGTTCCGACCGATATGGACACTATGATTAGAGAGTACAGACGACAGTTTGTTGCACTTTCCAATCTTTTTGCTTCGGAAACTGTAACCGCACCAAGTGGATTCAGAGTCGTTGACAAAGCGCCAACGAAGGGATTCACAAAGGTTGAAGAAATGGCGACCATTGCAAAGGATGATCAGCCGAGCTTTGCAAAAATTACATACACAGTATCCAAATACGCGATGATTTTGCCAGTCTCCAACGAGTTGATGGATGACAACACCGCGGGACTGATGCAGTATTTGGCGCGATGGTTTGCAAAGAAGGGCGTAATTACAGAAAACCGCGAGCTCCTGGGAAAAACAAACGATATTAAAGCGACAGCGGCTGCGAAGGGAGAAGAGCTGGAAACAATCAAGACAGCACTGAACGTAACGCTTGACCCAGATATCGCGTTGAATGCGAGATTCATTGTAAATCAGGATGCATGGAATGCGCTGGACAACTTGGTAGATGGAAACGCAAGACCTCTTCTTCAGCCAGATCCGACTTCTGCAACAAGCAAAATGCTGCTGTCACACCCGATTGTATGTATGCCGAATACACAGATGCCAAAAAACTCTGACGGCACATCTACTATTCTGGTTGGCGATTTCACGCAGTACGCGACATTATTCCGCAAAAAGCCGCTTGAAATTGCGAGCACAAACATCGGAGGAAACGCGTGGAACACAGACTCCACAGAAGTTCGAGGAATTATGCGAATGGACGTTGAAAAGTTTGACTCTTCGGCTGCAACGGCAATTAAAATCACAGTATGATTTCCACTGATGATTTGAAGTTATACCTCCGCGTCGACAGTGACGCGGAGGACGAACTGATAGAGTTATTGCAAGAAATGGCAATTGAATATCTTGCACAGGCGGGAGTAGCAGCAACTGATGGTGCAAGATATGATATGGCGATCAAAGGACTTGTACTGCATTATTATGATCACCGGGATGACGGAGCTGCTTTTGGTTATGGTTTGCAGGCGTTGATTAACCAACTTAAATGGGAGAGTAACTGATTGGACGCGAATGATTTAAATTGTCGTGTGTCGGTATATGGTCCGCACGCGCAGAAAAATTCGATAGGTGAGGAGAGTTCCACATTTTCGAAAATCAAAGATGTGTGGGCATCGGCTAAAGAAAAGACCGGCACCGAAAAAAATGAGAGGGGCAATACCGTATCTGCGGAAGGCACATATAGGTTTGCGCTCAGGTCTAATGCAGTTCCCGACTTGTCCAAAGATATGTACTTTATGTACGCTGGCAGTCGGTATGATATTCTCCATATTTCACCAACATTTCGCGATTCTGGGTTTGTAGAGTGCACGTGTAAAAGGATTGTTGAATGAGTGATATTGGATTTGACGTTTCAGAGTTAGACGATTTTGCAAGAAGCATGATTTCGAAAGCAAGGAATGAAAATCCTAAACAGGTGAAAAAATTTATGCGAAAAGAGGGTAGTAAGCTGAGGTCTCAAGTTGCCAAAAAGGCTCGCCTTCGCGTAAAAAAGACAAAAAAAGAGCACAAAAACAAGAAGTTTGAATATTTTGCATCAATTAAACGGGGCAAACCGTATAAATACGATGGAGATGACGCTATCCGAACGTATTCGTATGCCCCGCATGCACATCTGATTGAAGGAGGGCACCGACTTATATCACACGGAATGGAAGTGGGTTTTGTAGAAGGAAAACATGTATTTCGGGACGCACAACGTGAATTTGCGCCGAAATTTGCACGAGATGTGGATGATCTTACAGAAGACTTGGCACGAGACGTGGAAAAGAAAAAATGAAGCTGAGAGATTTAAAGCAGGCTGTAAACGCAATCGTGCGTCAAGCCGCACCGGATATACCAATTGTAGATGCCGATTTGATGGAGCCGATTCACAGACCGTCCTTTAAGACATTTGTTGATTCAGGTTCTTGCGGAAAATACAATCCCGATAGTATAAGCCGAACTACCTATATTGATATCTACTTCTTTGCTGCAGATTCGCAGCGTCCAAGATTAGAAAATATGGACATTCAGGATGCTTTGACTTATGCTTTCGCGGATGGCATTCCAGTTGAAAACACCGTGATTCCTGTGCTTGAGGACGTTGACTTCTCAACAGAAGATGGCGTGTTACACGCCGAACTGATAATAGAAGTAATGGAAACGGTTTCGCTGGACGATGATGAAGATAGCGAAACGATGGAACATTTAGAGATGGAGGGATTACATGGCGGCTTCAATGCCTAAAATTTCGATTGAATTTCGAAGAGCGGCAGAATCCGTGTCTGCGAGATCAACGCAGGGAACAGTTATTTTACTTATGACTGACACGACTGCGAAAGATACAGAACCGACGGTGTTTTTAACCGCCGAAGCGGCGCAGGCCGCTGCAAAAAAATATACGCCTGCAAATCTGCAGTATATTTTAGACGTCTTTAGTGCAGGCGCCGCAAAAGTCGCAACGGTCAGGATTGGGGATTCGATTACGGACGCGCTGTCGATTATTGCATCCAGCGCTCTGACGGGATACGTGACAGTTGCTGCTGGAAACACCTCTGACTTTACTGCACTTGTGACGTGGATCAGAAACCAAGAAACCGCAGGAAGATCTCAGTACACAGGCATCGTGTTTAATGCAACAGCACCGAACTGCCAACACGTCATTAACTTCACGACCACGACTGTAACTTTCGCGGATGGCCGCGGACAGGTCTCAGGAGCACAGTTTCTGCCGACCTTAGCAGGCATCATCGCCGGGTGCGGAGTGACAAGAAGCTGTACATACTTTAACTGCACGATGCTGTCGGCAGCAACCGAAACGGCAGAAAAGGACGATGCTCTTGCGGCAGGAAAACTGTTTTTATTTGCTGACGGTGCGGATATTCGAATTGCCTGCGGCATCAATAGCCTGACGGATACGAGTGTAGACGATGATTTGAAATATATTGATACAGTTGCAGTCATGGATATGATACAGCATGATATCACACGCATCTGGAAAAACAGTTTTGCTGGCAGATACAGGAATACGAAAGACAATCAAATGCTGCTGGTTGCGGCTATTAAAACGTACTTTAGCGGTTTGGCTGCAGAAAGCATCCTCGATCCAGATAGTGAAAACACTGTGGCGATTGACGTTGAAACGCAGCGCAAGGCGTGGATTTCGGCGGGGAAAGCAGAAGCTGCAGACTGGACGGATGCAACCGTGATGGTAAAAACGTTTCGACGAGATGTTTATCTTACCGGTACGATTCGAATTGTCGGAACGATGGATAATATTAAGTTCCCAATTACACTGACATAAGGAGAGGAAATGGCAAAAAGATACAGGCCGAATGATGTTTTGACCGGCACCGACGGTCACATCTGGTGGAATGGACGAAACCTCGCAACTGTTACAAAATTTGAGTCAAAACTGACTGCAAATTTTGAAGACATAGAGGTTTGCGGAGATCCCTCAACACAGAAGAAATATACGGGATATAGCGGAAGTGGCACGCTGTCATATTACAAAGTGGACACGCAGCTGGTAGATGAGATGATTGCGGCGTACAACGAAGGTGTAATGCCGGAAATTGAAATCATTACCTCGGCAACAAACCAAAGAACAAAGGAATCCGGTCGATATAAGTTTTCCGACGTCACGGTATCGGAGTTGACAATCCTTTCCTTCGAATCGAAGAAGATGATTGAAGAAGAAGTTCCGTTTGAGTTCGGAAGTGTGGAAATCTTGGAAAGCATTGGGGTGGAAGCGTGAGTAAGGTTATGAAATTTGATGATTTGCTCCAGCACGCTGCCGAAAAGGAACAGAGCAAAGGTGAAGAAAAGGAAATTCGGCTGCTGGATGAAGAAAAAACGATCACGTGTGTTCGTTTGTCGGATAATAAAATCATGGATGTGATGGACGAATTTAGAAGCGCGGAAGCAACAACAGAGTCCGCAATAGAAAAAATCGACCATTTCATCTACGAATGCTGCCCAGAGCTGCAAAACACAGAATTGCATAAAGCTTTGGACGTCGCAGAACCGTGGGATGTCGTCAAACGCATTTTTTCGGTGCCGGAACGGTCCGCGATCGCAGATCAGCTGTTCGAGTGGATGCAGCTTGACGCAATGACGGAACGCCAAAAAAACGAATAAAGCGCGACCCGGATCTGGATTTGTGTGCGTTTTACGCAGCACAGGGATGGAAAATAGAAGATTTAGATAAGATTGCTTCAGCTTCTACTAATCTTCGAATCTTCCTGGAGGTCGCGCGTGAAAATTACTGGAATACTATGTACGACGTTATGTCGGCAGCGATAGCCAGAGCACTTGGAGGTGAAGGAGATAGCTAAAGCAATATCTGTTATTCTAAACCTCAAAGATAATTACTCAAAGGGCTTAATCGGCGTCGCAAATCGAACAAAAGGCGTTACAAAGGAAATGAAATCTTCCACGAAGCAAGTTGTTTCGTGGAAAAATAGTTTTGTGCAGTCCGTGAATTCGGTGACCAGCAAAATGGTTAAGTTTGGAATAGCAACAACGACAGCGCTGACGGGACTTGCTGCAAAAACAGGACTTTCGCAGGCGATGGACTTGGAAGGCTATAAGATGCAGCTGGAAACCGCTACCAAGGACACAAAAAAAGCTGCGTCCATCATGTCGTATGCGATTCAAATGGCAAACAAAACGCCGTTTGAAGGCGGCGAACTGGTAGAAGGTGCGTCTAAATTCGAAGCCATGGGTATGTCTGCAAAAAAATGGCTGACTGTCACCGGCGACATGGCTGCAGCAACGAATAAAGACTTTGATCAAGCGGTTGAAGCACTGATTGACGCCCAGACAGGCGAGCTGGAGCGTTTGAAAGAGTTTGGTATAACAAAGGCTCAGATTCAGGAACAAGGCGAGAAGATGTTCTCTGACGTCCAAATCGTAAACAATAAGGGACAGATTGTCAATCAGGAGAAGTTTAACGCGGCTATGATGCAGCTGCTGAAAGATAAATTTCAGGGCGGCATGGTCAAACAAGCAACAACCATGAAAGGCTTATGGTCTACAGTAACCGGCGTTGCAAAACTTTCCTTAGCAAAGATTGTTGGAATGAACGAAGATGGTTCTGTTCGCTCTGGATCTGCGTTTGACTTGATGCGCAACAAACTGCAGCTGTTTGCAGACAAGTTGATGCAGATGCAGCAGGATGGAAGCATAGACCGCATTGCTACTCAGGTAACAGCACTTGTACAAAAAGCAACTGAATTGGCGAGTGCGATCGGCGGGCGCGTTATTCAGGTGCTGGACTGGATGTCACAGCACACAACGGCCGTAAAGATTGCATTAATCGGACTGGTAATCGTCATGAGTGCGTTCAAAGTAATAACCTTCATCGGGAATATTGTTTACGCAATCAATACAATCAAGACTTTTGCCGGCATGCTGAATATTGCGGGCGGTGCAATTGCAGGCCTTGCATCTCCGATTGGAATCGCGATTGCCGTTATTGCAGGCTTGGTTGTGGCGGGAGTCCTGTTGTACAAAAACTGGGACACTATTTGTGAGTATGCAAGCAAGCTGAAAGATTGGATAAATGGAACTTTCAGTAACATATCGGACCATATAGTAGCAGCATTCGACAAAATTCCTGAGCCGATAAAAAAGGTTTTGGATTGGCTCGGAGAAAAGTTTCAATGGTTGTCGGATAAAATGTCGTGGCTTACCGGAACATTTGGAACGGTTGGAAAATTTCTTGGTACAGTAGGAACTGGAATGAAAGCTGCCGGCATTGGACACAACGCAAGCGGCACGCCTTATTGGCGCGGAGGCTTGACATCCATCAATGAGCGCGGTGGTGAAATTGTTGATTTACCGTCTGGTACGCGCATCATCCCACACGACGTATCCGTCAAACAACAGGGAAATAAGCAAAACACCGTCTACGTGTATGTGACGGTGCAAGGAAACGTCATCGGAAACCGCGAATATATGGAGCAAACGGGCGAGTATATTGCAAAAAAGATTATCAACGCAATGGATATTTCGTGAGGAGGGCAAACGTGCAGATTGTATTGTCGGCAAACAACCTGGCTGAAGTTTTTGTAATGCCACATTGCCCTCCAGGAATAAACATCGAAAACGGACAAACTATTTCTGACTACGATGGATTATCAAATCATCTGACGATGCCAGGGAACCTTGAGCCGATAAAGGTTTCCTGGGAAGCTCTGTATCCATGTAGACGATACAAGTGGATAACGTATGGCGCCGATACGGATCCTCAAGCGTTTGTGGAATTTATACAGAGATGGAGAGCAAAGAAATGGCCGATTCGATGTACGATCACTGACAAAGGAAAGACAATATTGAACATAGCGGTGCTTGTAGAGTCTTTCTCCTACTCTTACGATCGGGTGATGGACATGAATTATTCAATCGGATTGACAGAGTATAAATTCATTTGAGGTGAGCGGTGGATAAATATACAGTGCTACTCAAACAGGGGAAAAAACAGAAGGATATTACTGCATATGTATCTGGTTTAACTCGTCGCGATGACTCTGGGGCATATAGTTCTGAGGTATCGTTTAAAGTTGCGGTAAACAACCACGATCGATTCCTTCCTAAATTGCAAATAGAGGTAAAGGATGGAGTAATAATCCAGAATAACGGAAAAAAAACATTTGACGGATTTGTAATTTCAGTGAGTGCTGCGGGACAGGTGGAATGTAGAGACGATGGTTTTTACTTAAAAAATGAAGTTACGATACAATTCACGAATTGCCGTGCAGACACGGCAATGGCACAAGTTTGCAAGCGGGCGGGTGTTACTTATGGCTGGAGGGGAAGCTGGAACTCAACAATATCTGGAGAGTATATCAGGGAGCAGGCATCATCAATTATTGATGACATCCTCGAGCAAGTCAACTTTCAAACGGATCGGTATTATGCGCACCGAATTATAGACGGTGCGTTATGTGTGACGCCGTATGATACGGAGGTGACAAACGCAAAGTTCACGCGTCCAGCAAGCGCCTCGACCAACATCACATGGGCGATCGGAGAAGTTGAAGTCACAACCTCAATGGAAGATATGGCGACTAACATTATCGTGCAGACGGATGATAATGATAAAACTGTAACACTGACGAGATGTTGGGACGATGAATACGTTAACAAGTACGGTATGTTGACAAAGTACATCACAGTAGACGCAGACAAGAAAAATACAGCGGCAACTACATTGGCCGCTGCACTGGAAGAGTATGACAACCTTAAACAGACTGCAAGAATTCCTAGAATATGGGGAAACGACGACATTGTTCCAGGGAAACTTCTCATGTTTAATTCGCCGGATTGGGGAATATCAGGAAGATGGTGGGTGAGTTCGGTTACACACACATATGAGCCATATCACTTAATGTCTCTAGAACTAATAAAAACCCATATGCCGCGAATCGTAACTTACGTTACAGTTCCCCCAAAACCTGGTACAACAGTACCAGCATCAACGACAACGCGCAAAGCGCTTGGACGATTTAAGTTAACCTTTTATGCCGGCGACACGACAACGGCATCTGGCAAAAAGCCGCGCATTAATCACACAATAGCCGTAGACCCAAACGTGATAAAGTTGGGGAGTCAAGTTTATATTGACGGGTGGGGCACTTATACGGCGGAAGACACTGGAAGGCTAATAAAAGGAAATCGTATTGATATCTTTGTTTCTTCCAAATCAATAGCACGAAAATATGGCGTGAAATATGCGAATGTATACAAAATCACCACCTCTGAAACGCCAATCACGCCAACAGGTGGAGGAACAGCGGCGCAGAAATTTGTCAATGTAGCGCTGAAAGAAGAGGGATATAAGGAACTTGGCGGAAACGATAACAGAACAAAATATGGAGCTTGGTACGGGTACAACGGAGTAGCGTGGTGCGCGATTTTTGTTTCGTGGTGCGCGGCACATGCTGGAATATCTACAGGCGTTATTCCAAAGATGGCATCTGTGTCAAGCTACATGTCTTGGTACAAGGCGCGAAAAAAGTTTAGATATAAGGGTAGCTATCGTCCCAAATGTGGTGATTTAATGATACAAAAATCTGCAGGGGCATCCCACGTTGGCATTGTTATCAAGTCAGATAGCAACCGATTTTATACGATAGAGGGAAACAGCTCAAATCGTGTAGCACGGAGGTCCTATCCGCATAACGATGCGAAGTTAACAGGGTTTTGCACACCTTGGGGATAAATCCGTTTTATACAATGACAAACAGAGGAGGTCTTATGAGTTGGGATATAGAGTTTGCGAAAAAATTTAGAAAGCAGATACGTCGCAATATGTCTGGGTCATTTTCGGGGACAGTATCGCAAGTAAATCCGCTAATAGTATCAGCATATGACGGTGAACTGATTCTGCAGGGAGAGCGAGTTCGTGTGTCCGATGCAATCGGCGCACTTAATGCTGGAGATACGGTGTGCATTGTCGGCACTGGACCATATACAATCGTAGCGAGGGTTTGAATGGGAAAATCGCTAAAATATAGTTTGAAAGACCGAAGCGTTTCGTTTGCATTAAGCAATGGGACGCCCATTGAATGTGAAAAAATAGATGCTATCAAGCAATGGATTGAATTGGCGTTACACGTTTTACCAAATACAGTACCAATTTATCAGCGCATAGACGGAGCAGAAAATTTTGGAGTGAACGTCTATCAGTTACTATCGAGAAGAGCATTGCCGGAAGATTTCGTAAAATCGGAAATTCAGCGAGAAATTAGCGAGACTTGCGCCTTAAATCCTGATATCGAATCGGTATCAAATTTTGCATTTAATCGTACGAAAAGAACATTAGAAGTTTCATTTTTCGTCAACACAACCATTGCCGAAAGCGAGGAAATGACGATTGAGTTTAACAGCAACTGAGTATCTTGAAAAGATGTTAGAGCAGGTCGACGATAAATGGCAGAAAACAATCGGCTATCCTATGTACGACATTTTAGCTGCTTTTTCCGTCAGCCTTGCTGACGAGGAAGAGTGTTTGGAAGAGGTACAGAATTTGCTGGATCCGGGAAATTTGAGCGGAGACGATCTAGCAAAATTTGTATATCAACGGCGCGGGATTATTGCGAAAGAGGCAACTCACGCTACGGCAACGCTCACATTGACTGGCACTGGAAATATATCTCGAGGAGATCTGTTTGAAACTGCAGGAGGTTTGCAATTTGAAGCAGACGCCGACATGAGCATTATATCGAACGGGAAAATCACAGCTACATGCAATACCGCTGGAAGTATTGGAAATGTTGACGCTGGAGAAATCACGCAAATGCCGGTCACTATTGTTGGCATTGTATCTTGCACAAACCCAGAACCTTCGACCGGCGGATACGATCGGGAGTCAGATGCAGACCTGCTGGACAGATACTATCAATCATTAAGAGAGCCGGCCGTGTCGGGCAACATAGCGCATTATAAACAGTGGGCAATGGAAGTGCCTGGAGTTGGCACGGCAAAAGTATACCCACTGTCAAAAGGAGCCAATACAGTAGAGGTGATGGTGCTGGATGCTGCTGGACTGCCGGCGGATAGTGCGCTAATAGAAGAGGTGCAGAACTATATAGACCCTGGATCGTCTGGCAACGGCTCCGGAGTTGCACCGATCGGCGCGCATTGCTATATTACAGCGCCGACCAAAAAGACAATTGATGTATCCGTAACGGTTTCGGCACTCCCGGATTTCGACAAGGATACAATTCAAGCGTCGGTTGAAGAACAGCTATCGGTATACCTTTCCGAAATTTGCTTGAAGCAGGATTATGTGAGTTATGGAAAAGTGTATGCGTATATAGGAGTCGCTGATGGAATAAAGGATTTTTCCGATTTAAAACTTAACGGAACGACCGGAAACGTGTCTGTGCCGGATAAGTCAGTAGCGGTATTGGGAAAGGTGACGATTACATATGCTGCATAATATCGAACCGCTGAAGAATATGCCAGCAGTTTTTTTACAAGACGCATGGATAAACGCGCTGTTTGGCGCAGCAAGTCCTCAATTGAAATCTCTTCATGAAGAGACGATGCAGCTTGCCGCAGATATGTTTTCAGACACAATGTCTGAAAAACAATTACAAATAGAAGAATTTAGTTGTGGTCTGGATTCGAACACAGTAACGGATTTGAGCACGAGAAGGTCGTTGCTGGAGGCGCGTTGGAAAACAGGGGGGAAATGTGGTGTAACACTTTTACAAGCAATTTGTGATAGTTGGAAAGATGGATCTGTTAATGTGGAGTTTGTGAACGGAAGCATAGTGTTAAAGTTCTCTGGTGCTGCAGGCGTGCCGGAAAACATTGACGCTCTAAAAAGCGCGATAGAAGCGACAAAGCCGGCACACCTGCCAGTCGAGTACGGATATGTATACAAAATGGTATCCGATGTAAATGCGATGACCATCGCTCAAATGGACGCCTGCAAAATGGATGAATTTGCGGGAGGTAATTGATGCCCAAAACGACCAAAAATTTAAAAATGTACGAATACGATTCGGCGATCGACGACCCGAAAAGCACGGCTTTTAACGTGCAAAAAATGATTACAGACAACCTCGACAAGATAGATGAGTTTGCAGGAGAAACATACTCACATATTTCATCTAAGGACAACCCACATGGGGTGACATGCGAGCAAATCGGTGCTGCGCCCAAGGAACATGCATCTTCTGAAGGAACATACGGAAGAGCGGCAAATGATATTTACGGCCATGTAAAGTTATCCGACAACCCTGCTGCGTCAAATGTTACTGCAGATTTCGGCGTTGCAGCTACACCACATGCCGTAGCTGTAGTGTACGAAAAGATTAAATCTCACGAAGATGATTTTGATAACCCGCATGGGATAACATGTGAGCAAATCGGAGGATTGCCGGCAAGCAGCTTGAAGCCTACGGTGCTAGATACGTTTTATCCGGTCGGAACTGTATATCAGACCACAAGCAGTACATTTAATCCTCAAACAGCGTGGGGCGGCACATGGGAGCGTATCAAGGACAAATTTTTGCTTGCGGCGGGCGATACTTATGCTGGCGGTAGCACTGGAGGTGAAGCTACACACAAACTGACTGTACAAGAGATGCCGAGTCATACACATGCCATGTACGTCAATAACGATGGCTCTGCCTCTAGCTGGTCTCCGACATTTGGTGACTACCTGATCAAGCCGGATGGTGTCACGACCAGTAAGAAAAACTATCAGGCCAAGCTGGCGCAGAACGGCGCAGGTCTCGATCAGGAACACAACAACATGCCACCGTATCTTGCCATATATATCTGGAAACGTACGGCATAAACATAGACGAATATCAAGAAAGAAGGAGATTACTTACAATTTTAATCTAATAAAAGGAGATTGCCTTGAGGCTATGAAAACAATCTCAGATCAGAGTGTGGATTTGATTTTGTGCGACCTTCCGTATGGAACCACAGCTTGCAAATGGGACTCGATCATTCCGTTTGACCCATTATGGGAGCAATATAAGAGAGTAATAAAGATGGATGGTGCAATTGTGTTGTTTTCAGCACAGCCTTTTACGACAAAGTTGATATCCAGCAATTTTTCGTGGTATCGATATTGCTGGTACTGGAAGAAATCAAATGTTACTGGCGCGCTTTTCTGCAAATCGCAGCCGATGCGTTGTATAGAAGATATTTGCGTCTTCTACAGAAAACAGCCCACGTATAACCCGCAAGGCTTGAGAATACTTCCGAAGCCTGTAATACACGCAGCTAATAAAAATACGGCCGTATACGGAACAAAAAAATCACCATCTGTACAAAAATATACAGGATATCCGCATCATTTGTTAGAGTTTTCGAAAGATAAGATGCAGGTGCATCCGACGCAAAAGCCTGTTGCTTTACTAGAGTATTTGATCAAAACATATACAAATCCCGGAGAAACTGTACTGGATAATTGCATGGGCAGCGGTTCTACAGGTGTTGCGTGTGCAAACACACAACGAAAGTTCATCGGAATCGAGAAAGATGAGAAATATTTTACTGTCGCTACTCAGCGGATAATGAACTCAGAAGTGGCGGCATAAAGGAGAAAGGACTATATGAAGAAGAAAATTATTTGCGCAGTAATCACCGGAGTAATCGCGGCAACATGTGCTGCACCGGCATTTGCCTGCACACCGCCGATTAAGGTTGATATGTCCTGGAAGAAGGACTTAGACCGCACGATTGCGAATATCAAGCCGAGCGATATTACGATTCCGAACGTTGTGATTCCGAATTCGTACTTCAAAAACATCAAGTAAAGTAAGAGGTAAAAACGGATGGAAACTATCATTGCAGCGGCAGTGTCCGGTGCTGCCGGAATCATCTGCTCTGTGCTTGCCGCAGCGTCGAGCAACGCGAAACACGCAGCAGAACTGGAAGCACGACTGGAAAAGTGGAAAGCGGTAACTGATACACAGCTCTCGGAGCTGACGAGAGAAGTACGCAGACATAACAATTTTGCCGAGCGCATGCCGGTGATTGAGGAGCGTGTGAAAGTCATCAATCACCGAATCAGCGATTTGGAAGATGCGAAGGAGTGAATCGTATGACAAAACAGTTTTGGAAAGCGGCAGGCGTCCGAATGGTTAAGACCGCAGCGCAGACGGCACTTGCTCTGATTCCCGCAGCGGGCATGCTGCAAGACGTGAGTTGGGGCGTCGTGCTGTCGACCGCAGCACTGTCCGCGCTGGCGTCTCTGCTGACCAGCATCGTCGCAGGTCTGCCGGAGGTGAACTGAGATGGGTTATAATGTGCATTTTCAGACGATGCCCGCGTACAAGGGCATCAAGTACGGACAGGGTACCGTGT
>OQVT01000212.1_pt1 | contig 28209 bp, 21 predicted proteins | sample 1691561 | NCBI WGS metagenome assembly OQVT01 (sample SAMN03418260, study PRJEB22391) | human gut metagenome | biome: human-gut; feature: organic feature; material: feces | host: Homo sapiens | place: Tanzania | collected 2013-01 | reverse complement strand
AATGTAAGCTCTTTGGTATTGAACTTGTAAATAGATTTTTTGTTGGTTGAATCGCCTTCCGTAAAGTCTTTAACGTACAGACCTCTTTCTTTTGCTTTTTCAAGGAATTCTTGTTCATTTTCAGCATTAATAATACCCTTTTGCTGTCCCCCCGGCTTTTTTTACATAACATAATATCCCACAAATAATAATTCACAATTCCCACATTTTCAAATATTCATACAGTTCGTCAACTATCTCAAATCCCATTTTTCTATACATTTCTTTTGGTGTATCGTCCGCATCTGCATGTAGGAACATCTCTTCCTTAAATTGAGATGCAATGTGTTTCATGAGTGTGGTCGCCACGTAACGCTTGCGAAATGCTTCCCTTACCACAAGCGCATCCATCACCACATAGCCATCTATCGCACATGCATAACAAGAACCTGCTACTTTCCCATCCAGATATGCCACATAATAATGAAATCCCGGTGTCTCCATCGCCTTTTTCACATAACGCGCATCACGTCTTCTGATAAAATCTTCGCCGTAGTCTGAAGCAAAAGTTTCGATATCAATTTGAAGCAAATCGGCTAATACATCGCTGGAAGCACTGTCATGTATTATTACGTCGGGGTTGCTCTTCCATCTTGCCATATTTTCTTTCTTATTTCTAAGAAGCATCTCTCTCGATTGCGGTTGCAAAGGTAGCACTTTTTTCTGAACCCACAAACTTTTTCGATGTTTTTTTTCATTTTTTCTTCAAAAAAGTTGATTTTTCTTGAAAAAGAGGGTCAAAACGGGGTTTTTGGCCCTCTTTTCCGCCCATTCTGAAGTGTTTTCATCGAAAACGGCGTTCGTCTTGCTTCAAAGACATCAATCCATGCGCGACATATAATCGTCGGGTGTGAAGCACCGCAACACCTCCAGTTGGTCTGTTCCCTCATGAACCATGGCTATGGCGGGGTGTGAAATGCCATTAAACGTGTTCGTCTTGACGGTGGTGTAATGGATCATATCTTCAAAAATGACGTTCTCGCCTATCTGCAACTCATGATCGAAGCGCCATGAACCCATAAAATCGCCAGAAAGACAACTGTTGCCGCCGAGCCTATATATATAATAAGGTGGAAGGGAAGAATTTTCTGCATCAGAAGAAACTGCCCCCGATGCATCCTCCACCGTCTCTGCCCCACGCACAGCCGGCATGTAGGGCATCTCAAGGCAGTCGGGCATGTGGCAAGTGAAGCTCACGTTAAGGATGGCGGTGCGTATGCCGCGGTTCTCAACAATGTCTATCACCTGCGACACAAGCGGTCCCGTCTGCCAAGCAAAGGCGCTGCCAGGCTCAAGCACCACCTTAAGCCACGGGTAGCGGCGGCGGAACCCTTGCAACAGGTTGACGAGACGCTCCACGTCATAGTCGGCGCGGGTCATGAGGTGACCGCCACCAAAGTTTATCCACTTCAGCTGAGGGAACCACTTCGCAAACTTTTCCTCTATATGCGCGAGTGTGCGCTCAAACACATCAGATCCACTCTCGCAATGGCAATGGCAGTGGAAGCCGTCGATATCCTCTGGCAACTGCTCTGGCAACTGATCGGCAGTGACGCCAAAGCGTGTGCCGGGAGCACAGGGGTTGTACAGGTCGGTGCCGACCTCCGAATATTCTGGATTCACACGCAGACCCATGCTCACCGCTGCGTTCTCTTCCTTCACGCGGTTGTGCAGACGGCTATACTGCGACAGCGAGTTAAACGTCAGATGACTGGAGCAGCGTGCTATCTCACCGATCTCGTCGTCGGTATAGGCTGGCGAGTAAGTGTGGGCGGGGCGTCCAAACTTATGATACGCCATGAGCGCTTCAGACAGCGAACTGGCGGTCGTGCTGTTTATATACTCGCGGAAAATGGGGAATGTCTTCCACAGGGCGAACGCCTTGAAGGCAAGGATAATCTCCACGCCAGCACGGTCAGCCACGCTCTTTATAAGGGCGAGATTGCGGCGCAGACGCTTCTCTTCAAGCACATACATTGGTGTGCTTATTTGGGCAAAGGTGTCGGTGTTTACTTTCATAAATGCAAAATTAGGGAAAAAATCCGAGCACTTTCAATATTTTTATATAATTTTGCAATTCAATACTGCTGAATTTCAGTTAACAAGCAAAGCAACAAGAAAAACAAATATGGCAAGAAAAAAGAAACCGCTACCCATACTGGAGAACATCACCATTGAAGACATTGCCGCCGAAGGCAAATCGCTCGCAAGGGTGAACGACATGGTGGTGTTTGTGCCCTTCGCTGTGCCCGGCGACGTGGTGGACCTGCAGGTGCGCAAGAAGAAGCACCATTACTGCGAGGCAGAGGTTATACGTTTTATAAAAAAGAGCGAGAAGCGCACAGAGCCGATGTGTCAACATTTTGGCGTGTGCGGAGGCTGCAAGTGGCAGAACCTGCCTTACGAGGAGCAGCTCAAAGCCAAGCAGAAACAGGTGCATGACCAGCTCACACGCATAGGCAAGGTTGAGCTGCCCGAGTTCAGACCCATCATGGGCAGCGTGAAGACTCGCGAGTATCGTAACAAGCTCGAGTTTGGATGCTGCAACAAGCGCTGGCTCACACGCGAGGAGGTGGCGGCAGGAACGGTCTACGACAACATGAACGGCATTGGCTTCCACATCACAGGAGCTTTCGACAAGATTCTGCCAATAGAGAAATGTTGGCTCATGGACGACCTCCACAACCGCATACGCAACTCCATACGCGACTATGCCTTCAACACCGGCATGACCTTCTTCGACCTGCGCCAGCAGCACGGTCTGCTTCGCGACATCATGATCCGCAACTCGAACACGGGCGAGTGGATGGTGCTCGTGCAGTTCCACTATGACGAGGAGGGCGACCACGAACGCGCCTTGGGTCTCATGCAACACATCGCCGACGAGTTTCCAGAGATCACATCGCTGCTCTATGTCGACAACCAGAAATGCAACGACACGTTCGGCGACCTCGACCTCACCGTGTTCAAGGGCAACGACCATATCTTTGAAACGATGGAGGGTCTGCGCTTCAAGGTGGGACCGAAGAGCTTCTACCAGACAAACACCGACCAGGCTTACCACCTCTACAGCGTGGCACGCGAGTTTGCACAGCTAACAGGCAACGAGATGGTCTACGACCTCTACACGGGAACGGGCACCATTGCCAACTTCGTGGCTCGCAACGCGCGTCAGGTGGTGGGCATAGAGTATGTGCCTGAGGCTATTGAGGACGCGAAGGTAAACTCTGACATCAACGGCATAGGAAACACGAAGTTCTATGCTGGCGACATGAAGGACATCCTCACCGACGAGTTCATTGCTGAGCATGGACAGCCCGACGTGATCATTACAGACCCGCCACGCGCCGGCATGCACCCCGACGTGGTAGACACCATTCTTCGTGCCTACCCCGACCGCATAGTGTATGTGAGCTGTAACCCTGCTACCCAGGCACGCGACCTGCAACTCATGGACGAGAAATATAAGGTGGCTGCCGTGCAACCTGTCGACATGTTCCCGCACACTCCGCATGTGGAGAACGTGGTGCTGCTTGTTAAAAGAGTGAAGAGTGAAGAGTGAAGAATTCTATAGCTTTGCTCTTAAGATAAAAGAGAAAAAACTAATAAAAAAAATGAAACTTATAAACAAGGCGCTGGCAGCAACCATCATGCTTGCCGGCGCAGCTCCGAGCCTATGGGCTCAAAAAAGTGAGCCGCAGGTAAAGGTCGTTAACGACATCAAGTTTAGCGGCTACGTCATGACCCAATACCAGTATTCGGACCAGAAGGATGCCGAGAGCAACTCGTTCAACCTACGCATGGTGCGTATGGCTCTCGAAGGACGCTTCTTCAACGATTTCTACTGGAAGGCACAGGTGCAGCTCAACGGCAACACCTCAACCTTAGGCAGTTCACCGCGACTGGTCGATGCCTTCGCCGAATGGCAGAAATATAAGGAGGCACGCATCAAGATCGGACAGTTCAAACGCCCGTTCTCGTTCGAGAACCCCATGCACCCCATCGATCAGGGTTTCATGAGCTATGCTCAGAACATCACGAAGCTCGCTGGTTTCAGCGACCGCGTGGGCGAGCAGGCAAGCAACGGACGCGACATAGGCGTGCAGCTGCAGGGTGACCTTCTGCCTAACGCCAACGGACGTCGTGTGCTCCACTATCAGGTGGGCGTGTTCAACGGCCAGGGCATCAACATGAAAGATGTGGACAACCGTAAGGATGTCATCGGCGGCATCTGGCTCATGCCTGTAAGCGGCATGCGTATCGGTGCATTCGGATGGACAGGCTCTTATGCCCGCACAGGCACATGGACAGAAAACGGTGAGACCGTGAGCGGCACACGCACCGTGAGCCGTAACCGCTACGCCATCAGTGGCGAGTATGTAAAGGACGACTGGACCTTCCGCTCCGAGTATATCCACAGCCAGGGCTACGGCTTCAGCACCACATACCAGAAAGACGGTCAGCAGAAAGACTGCACCATCAACACTGGCGCTGGCGACAAGGCCGACGGTCTCTATGCTCTCCTCATTGCTCCTGTGAAGAAGAACAAAGTTCACCTCAAAGCCCGTTACGACATGTATCGCCCCAAGGCAGAATGGAGCACCGCCAAGACTCAGTATGAGATTGGCGCCGACTATTGTCTTGGCAAGAACATAAAGCTCAACGCAGAGTATGTGTTTGTAAACGACCGCAAACTGGCAAAATCGAACTACAACATGCTCGATTTCCAGGTCGACGTGCGCTTCTAAACAAGCGCAACATAACATGTGATCCGTAAAAAACCACAACCAACTCTCAATAGAATGGAGCCGTGCGGCTCTGCCCTATTTATTACTTATTAACAAAAAAATACGGACATGGAATATTCAGAAAACAGCAAGAGTTCACAATCGAACAATACCTCAAACCACAGTCATCACTACCGTAGCAGTAACAGATTTCAGCGTTTCCTGCATCGCAGCGATGAACAACTTGACGACGGCGAAGCATTCAAACGCTCAGCCATGAGCGCACGACGCCGTCGCAAACTGATAGCCAACATCGTGTTCACGCTGATGTGTGTCGTGGCTGTTTGCATCATCGCCTTCTTGCTTTGGGCAATGATGAACGGTGAATAAAAAGTTTATTGCAAAGATTTAAAGAAAAAAGAAAAAAAAGGAAAAAAAGATAGAGACAATAGGGACATTTTTTAATTTGAAATTTTTGTTTGATTTTTCAAAATCTCAACAAGTTAAAAAATTGTCTCTATTGTCTCTATTGTCTTTAAAAAAAACGCAAGCAAGGTCCGTCCCTATTGTCTCTATTGTCTTTAAATAAACGCAAGCGAGGTCCGTCCCTATTGCCTCTATTGTCTTAAAAAAACGCAAGCAAGGTCCGTCCCTATTTGTCTCTATTGTCTTTTAAAACCAACGCAAAGGAGCATGGTTAAGACATTCTATTGTCTTAAAGAAGCAGCAACCCTTTAGAAGTTCATAGACAAGCCGAACGAAAGGTAGTCGCGGAACATCCAATAGCCATGATGGTCATCGCGCTTACGCGAGTCGTCGAAGCGTGAATAGAACTCAAGATGGGTGGCGAGATACTTGTTGAAACGGAAGTCGAACTTGTTGAGGATCTGCGCCTCAGCACGGCTGTAGGTGGTGTAGAAATACGACTCCACGCGCCATGTGAGGTTCTTGATGAACGCGATGTTGAAGTTGAGGTCCACACGCGAACCGTAGTCTTGCAGCGAGTGCTTGCCGGCCTTTATGCCATAACCGCCTGCGAGATCAGCGCGGTCGCAATAGCGATAGTTGTAGGCGAACGTACCGATGTTAAGGTCTCCAACGACCTTCTTTTTAAACAGCTTGAAGTTGGAGCGCATACCGAGCGACACGTTGAGGATTAACGGCGAACCAAAGTCGGTCTTCACATGCGATGAATTGTTGTTGAAGATGCGGAGGAGCTGTGTGCGGGCATCGACCTGTAGCGAGTAAGACCACGACTTGACAGCTCTCAGGTTGAGGTTGCCCCTATAGTGCAGGTCACTTGTGTTTGTCCTCACGCTGTGCACGGTATCGGTCTTCGAGCTGTTAAAGCCTAACGTTGCCTCCAGCATGTTCTCGAAGAAGATGCGCTTCTTGTTGTCATACATGGCATAGAGCTTCAGATACTCGCGCGTGGTATAGTTGTTCTCGCCACGACCGGGCCAGTTGCCTGAGAAATAGTTCTGCGCCAGGTCCACAGCAAACTGTCCTTTGAAGGTCCAGAAATTGGGCTTTAGAAGCACAATGTCGGTCATGTCGATATCTATATCCTCAGCCTTAGGCTTCGTTTTGTCCACCAGCTCCGTAGAAGGCCCCACCTCCGAAGGCTTTGAGTTGAGTATTGGTCCCGCGGCATCTACCTGCGTCTGCGTGCTGTGCACGAGGTCGGGGCGTCGCATATAGACGCTGAGCAACACATCGTCAACGTCGCGGCCGATGGTGTCGGCAGAAAGCGAGAACCTTTCGCGCGACACATCATGATAGAACGTCATGGGCACGAACAACCGATAATATTTGTTCTCATGTTTAACCCCAATGCGCAACGAGTCGGCAAGCGTTTGCAGAGAGTCGAGGCGCTGCCGGCACACGGCAAGCGAGTCGACATAAGAGCGCACGAGGGCAGGCACGGTGTCGCGACTGTGTGCCACGTTGCGCCCACGGCGTTTCTGCGCAGATGCAGAAAGAGCAACGAGGGTCAAAAGAAGAAACAAAAGGAGGTATCTATGTTTCATAATGCAATCTTTTTCGGGTAAAACACTTACAATTTATCATGTCCGCCCACATCCTTGACAACATCTGTAGGCACACAGCTGCAAAGGTAAGAATAAAATCTGAAAGTTGCTTGTTTGTTCGACAAAAATATGCTAACTTTGCACCTTGTATTATTGGTTTTAATTAATTTTTATCACCGTGGCTGAAACAAAATATATCTTCGTCACAGGCGGCGTAGTGTCTTCATTAGGAAAAGGCATCATCTCGTCGTCTATCGGTAAGCTCTTGCAGGCAAGAGGCTACAACATCACCATCCAGAAGTTTGACCCGTACATCAACATCGATCCGGGAACACTCAATCCATACGAGCACGGCGAGTGCTATGTCACCGTCGACGGTATGGAGACCGACCTCGACCTCGGCCACTACGAACGCTTCACAGGCATACAGACGACCAAGGCCAACTCGCTCACCACAGGACGCATCTACAAGGCGGTCATTGACAAAGAGCGGCACGGCGACTACTTGGGCAAGACCATACAGGTGGTGCCACACATCACCGACGAGATAAAGCGCAACGTCAAGTTGCTTGGAAAGAAATATCATTACGATTTCGTCATCACCGAGATTGGAGGAACCATCGGCGACATAGAGAGCGCACCGTTCATGGAGGCCATACGTCAGCTCAAATGGGAGCTGGGAAAGAACGCCATCAACGTTCACCTCACCTATGTGCCCTACCTCCGCGCTGCGGGTGAGCTTAAGACCAAGCCCACGCAACACTCGGTGAAGGAGCTGCAGAGCGTCGGCATACAGCCCGACGTCCTCATCCTGCGCACAGAGAAGCACCTGGAGCAAAACATCCTGAAGAAGGTGGCAAGCTTCTGTAACGTGGATCTCGACTGTGTGATCCAGAGCGAGGACCTGCCCAGCATCTACGAGGTGCCGGTGAACATGCAGAAGCAAGGCCTCGACACCGCCATCCTGCGCAAGATGGGCGAGCCCATCGGCGAGACACCTACGCTCGGACCGTGGCGCGAGTTTCTCGACCGCCGAAACAAGGCAACGGAGACGGTCAACATCGCGCTCGTGGGCAAGTATGACCTTCAGGATGCCTACAAGTCTATTCGCGAGAGCTTGTCACATGCCGGCACCTACAACGACCATAAGGTGAACATCACGTTCGTCAACTCGGAGCATCTCACCGACGACAACGTGGCAGAGAAGCTGGCAGGACAGGACGGCGTGGTCATCTGCCCGGGCTTCGGACAGCGAGGAATAGAGGGTAAGATTGTGGCTGCCCACTACACCCGCACACACGACATCCCGACCTTCGGCATCTGCCTCGGCATGCAGATGATTGTCATCGAGTTTGCCCGTAACGTCTTGGGCTACGCCGATGCCAACAGCCGCGAGATGGACGAGAAGACGCCACACAACGTTATCGACATCATGGAGGAGCAGAAGAACATCACCAACATGGGTGGAACCATGCGTCTCGGTGCTTACGAGTGTGTGCTGAAGCAGGGCTCGCGCGTGTTCAACATCTATAAGAAGGAGCACATACAGGAGCGTCACCGCCACCGCTATGAGTTCAACAACGACTTCCAGAAGGAGTTTGAGAAGGCTGGCATGATGTGCGTGGGACGCAACCCCGAGAGCGACCTCGTGGAGATTGTGGAGATTCCGGGACTCAAGTGGTACATAGGCACACAGTTCCATCCCGAATACCAGAGCACCGTGCTGCACCCCCACCCCCTGTTTGTCGACTTCGTGAAGACGGCTATAGAGAACAAAAAGAAATAAAAACTCAAACAACAATAAGAAAGAAAAAGAAAAACCGTGGACAAAAACAACATCATCGGCTTTGTGCTCATCGCTGCCGTGCTGATAGGCTTCAGCATCTGGTCTCAGCCATCGGCTGAACAGAAGGCAGAGGCGGCAAGACAAGATTCTATTGCCGCCGTGACACAACAGAAAGCCATTGAGGCACAGAAAGTTGCCGCAGAGAAGAAGGCCGCAGAGGCCAAGGCTGCAGTGGAGGCCGACTCCACAGCTCTCTTCCATAAAGCGCTGCAGGGTACCGACTCGGCAGTGGTGCTGAAGAACAGTAAGGTGGAGCTGACCATCGGAACGAAGGGTGCGACAGTGGAGAAAGCTGTCATCAAAAACTTCACCGACCGCGAGGGCAACGCCAACGTGACGCTGTTCGACAAAAAGGACCAGAGCCTTAAGTTTATGCTCGCTGCAAAGGAGACAAACATCAACAGCGACGACCTCTACTTCCAGGCTACAGAGACAACCGACTCTACCGCCACCTTCACAGCTGTGGCTGGCGAGGGCAAGACCATCACCGTCAAGTATGTGCTCGGCAAAGACTATATGCTGCACATGCAGCTGCAGGCCAACGGCTTGCAGGGTCTGTTCGCTCCCAACACCAACACCATGGACATAGCATGGGAGGACCGTTGCCGTCAGCAGGAGAAGGGCTTCACCTTCGAGAACCGTTACACAACGCTCACCTATCACCTGAGCGACGGCGGTGCCAAGAACCTTAGCGAGACGGGTGATGACGACAAGACCATCGACGAGAAGACCGACTGGGTGGCTTTCAAGAACCAGTTCTTCTCGGCTGTGATGATTGCCAAAAACGATTTTGAGGTTAACGCACAGTTCAAGAGCAAACCTCAGGAGAAGGGTTCTGGCTACCTCAAGCATTATAACGCAAACCTGAAGTCGTTCTTCGACCCTTCAGGCAAGACACCGTCAGAGTTTGACTTCTACTTCGGCCCCAACGATTTCCGTCTGTTGCAGAGCGTGGAGAAGGAGTGTGCCTTTGGCAAGGATCTGGAGATGCAGCGCCTCGTCTACCTCGGCTGGCCGCTCTTCCGCATCATCAACCGTTGGTTCACGCTCTATGTGTTCGACTTCCTCACAGGTCTGAACATCAACATGGGCATCGTGCTCATTCTCATCACCTTGCTTCTTAAGCTCATCACCTATCCGTTGGTAAAGAAGAGCTACATGAGCTCGGCAAAGATGCGTGTGCTCAAACCGAAACTGGAGGAAGCTACCAAGCATCTCAACAAGCCTGAGGACCAGATGCAGAAGCAGCAGGCCATGATGGCAGAATATTCAAAGTATGGCGTCAGCCCCCTCTCTGGCTGTCTCCCCATGCTCATACAGATGCCTATCTGGATCGCGATGTTCAACTTCGTGCCTAACGCCATACAGCTGCGCGGCGAGAGCTTCCTCTGGATCCATGACCTCTCGACCTATGACCCCATCTTCGAGTGGAACCACAACATCTGGCTGCTGGGCGACCACCTGTCGCTCACCTGCGTGCTGTTCTGCGTGTCGCAGCTCCTCTACTCTTGGATGACCATGCGTCAGCAGCGCGACCAGATGGTAGGACAGCAGGCTGAGCAGATGAAGATGATGCAGTGGATGATGTTCCTCATGCCGCTCATGTTCTTCTTCATGTTCAACGACTACTCGGCAGGTCTTAACTTCTACTATTTCGTCAGCCTCTTCTTCAGCGCTGCCATCATGTGGGCACTGCGCAAGACAACCAACGACGAGAAGCTTCTCGCCATTCTTGAGGCACGCTACGAGGAGAACAAGAACAAACCGCAGAAGCTCAGCGGCCTGGCAGCACGCCTGCAAGCAATGCAGGAGCAGCAGAAAGAACTGCAGCGCCAGCGTGAAGAGCTACAACGTAAAAAGAATATGCTTGGCAAGTAGGCAAGCAGACCATTGACGGGCAGACAGGGAGATATGCGTATCTTTATGTAACGGGAAACCTCGTGAGCATATCTCCTCGTCTGCTCGTCTTTTGTCTATCCACCTGTCTACCTAAAAAAAACAACAACATCATGTTTAAGACCCTATCTTTAGCCGCTGCTGCCATAATGGGCTGCGCCGGCGCTAACGCACAAACAATGATTGGAAAGACAACAGACCTCACCGGACTGACCACCAACGACCGCATGACACCAGAGGCGCTCTGGGCCATGGGACGCATTGGTGGTGCCGCCGCTTCGCCCGATGGCAAGACGGTGGCCTACCAGGTGGGCTACTACAGTGTGAAACAGAACAAGAGCCACCAGATGCTCTACACGCAGACAGCCGACGGCAAGCAACAGACCGTGCTCACCACATCGGCAAAGAGCGAGACAGACCCCGCGTGGATTGAGGGCGGCAAGCGCATTGCCTTCCTCACAGACGGACAGCTCTGGTCTATGGCTCCCGACGGCACCGACCGCCGACAGCTCACAAAGAGCGACATAGACATCGAGGGATTCAAGTTCTCACCCGACGGCAAGAAGGTCATCCTCATCAAGTCGTTGCCTTATCACGAGAGCATAAAGAAGAACCCCGAGGACCTGCCTTTGGCAACAGGACGTCTGGTTACAGACCTCAACTACCGCCACTGGGACCATTATGTGGAGAGCATACCCCACCCATTCGTGGCAAACGTAACAGAACAGGGTGTTGACGAAGGCGTAGACATGCTTAAAGACGAGCCTTACGAGTGTCCAATGGCACCGTTCGGAGGAGTGGAACAGCTCAACTGGAGTCCCGACTCTAAATTTGTCGCTTACACCTGCCGCAAAAAGACAGGCGTAAACTATGCCGTGTCTACCGACTCTGACATCTACCTCTACGACATCGCCACGGGCAACACACGCAACCTGTGCAAGCCCGCCAACTATAAGCCCGTCGACTTTGACCCGACAAAGACAATGAAGACACAGGCTATCAACCACCAGAAGGAGGACCTGAACATGGGCTACGACGTGAACCCGAAGTTCTCGCCCGACGGACGCTACATTGCATGGCAGAGCATGGCTCGCGACGGCTACGAGAGCGACCGTAACCGCCTGTGCGTATATACGCTCGCCGATGGCACAAAAAACTATGTGACCGAGACGTTCGACTCAAACGTTGACGATTTCTGCTGGGCCAACGACTCGCGTACCTTATATTTTATAGGTGTGTGGCACGCCTGCGAGAACCTCTACCAGACAAACCTGAGAGGTGAGGTGAAGCAGCTTACCGACGACTGGGCCGACTTCGGTTCTGTGCAGCTCCTCAACAACGGCAACAAGCTGCTGGCATCTCGCCATAGCTTCCAGCAAGGCGACGAGCTGTATGTGGTAACTCCCGGCAAGGATGCAAAGAAGACAAAGGTGCAGCAGCTGACCTTCGAGAACAAGCTGTTCTATGACAAGCTCGCCTTCGGCAAGGTGCAGGAGCGCTGGGTGAAGACAACCGACGGCAAGGAGATGCAGTATTGGGTGATCCTGCCGCCCCACTTCGACGAGAACAAGAAATATCCCACACTGCTGTTCTGCGAAGGTGGCCCACAAAGCCCCGTGAGCCAGTTCTGGAGCTACCGTTGGAACATGCAGATCATGGCGGCAAACGACTATGTGGTGATTGCACCTAACCGTCGCGGACTGCCGGGCTTCGGCTCAGAGTGGAACGAGCAGGTAAGCGGCCACTGGACCGGACAGTGCATGGACGATTATCTCACAGCCATCGACGATGCCGCCAACAACCTGCCGTTCGTTGACAAGGACAAGCTGGGATGTGTGGGCGCAAGCTTCGGAGGCTTCTCTGTCTACTATCTCGCCGGCCATCACAACAAGCGCTTCAAGGCGTTCATCGCTCACGACGGAGCCTTCAACCTTGAGTCGATGTACACCGACACAGAGGAGGCTTGGTTCTCTAACTGGGAGTATGAGGATGCCTACTGGAACCGCGACCAGACAAACAACGCCAAGCGCACATACGAGAACTCGCCCCACCGCTTCGTCGACAAGTGGGACACGCCCATCCTCTGCATACACGGCGAGAAAGACTACCGCATAAACGCCAACCAGGGCTTCGGAGCATTCAACGCAGCACGCATGCGTGGCATACCCGCCGAGCTCCTCATCTTCCCCGATGAGAACCACTGGGTACTGAAACCACAGAACGGCGTTCTTTGGCAGCGCACGTTCTTTGGATGGTTAGACCGCTGGCTTAAGTAATTTATTATTTATTAGTTATTAGTTATTATTTGATGGATTATGCACGGAGCAGGCATATTACTAAACGACAAAGCCATGGCTTTTGCTGTAAGGATTGTCAATCTTTACAAGTGGTTGCGCGATGATAAAAGGGAACATGTGCTTAGCAAGCAACTTCTGCGCTCTGGCACAAGCGTCGGAGCCAACATCGCAGAATCGAGAGCAGCAATAAGCCGAGCCGACTTCGTTTCGAAACTATACATAGCCGCAAAAGAATGCAGAGAAACCCAATACTGGATAGACCTCTTATACAAGACAGAATACTTGAACGAAAAGCAATACCTGTCTATAAAAGAAGATTCAGAAGAAATCGGAAAAATCCTCTCATCAATAACCAAAAAGATGTAGCCAAATAATAACCAATAAATAATAAGTAACAAGTAATAAATAATAAATAATAAATAACAAATAATAAATAACAAAATGAAAAAAACTCTTCGCGACTCGGCAGCACTACGTTGGTCTGCCTTGTTGCTTCTGGCACTCGCGATGTTCTGTGCCTACATCTTCATGGACATCCTGTCGCCAATCAAAGACCTCATGCAGTCGCAGCGCGGCTGGGACTCTGATGCCTTCGGCACAATGCAGGGATCAGAGACGTTCCTTAACGTGTTCGTGTTCTTCCTTATCTTTGCGGGAATCATTCTCGACAAGATGGGAGTGCGTTTCACAGCTCTGCTCTCAGGAGCCGTTATGCTTGTTGGTGCCTGCATCAAATGGTACGCCATCAGCGACAGCTTCATCGGCAGCAGCGCTCAGACATGGTTCACAGAGAACCTTAACCACATACCCGTGTTCGAGCAGCTGGGCGTGTCGCCCTTCTATGAGGGCATGCCTGCATCGGCAAAGCTCGCAGCCCTGGGCTTCATGATCTTCGGCTGTGGCGCTGAGATGGGCGGCATCACCGTGTCGCGAGGCATCGTGAAATGGTTCAAAGGCCGCGAGATGGCGCTCGCCATGGGATCGGAGATGGCGCTCGCCCGTCTTGGCGTGGCCACATGTATGATCTTCTCACCCTTCTTCGCCAAGCTCGGAGGCGAGGTGAGCGTGTCACGCTCAGTGGCTTTCGGCGTGGTGCTCCTCTGCATCGCTCTCATCATGCTCGTGGTCTACTTCTTCATGGACAAGAAGTTGGACGAGCAGACAGGTGAGGCTGAAGAGAAAGATGACCCGTTCAAGATCAGCGACCTCGGACAGATCCTCACATCAAGCGGCTTCTGGCTCGTGTCGTTGCTCTGCGTGCTCTACTATTCTGCCATCTTCCCCTTCCAGAAGTATGCCGTAAACATGTTGCAGTGTAACCTCACGTTCACAGAGGTGCCCGCCGACTCGTTCTGGGCTTCTCCATCGGTGACCATCGTGCAGTATGCCACCATGCTCGTTGTGGCTGCAACAGCCTTCATGTTCAACTTCATGAGCAACAAGGCAGCCAAAAACTCCATGCTCGTTGTTTCTATCGTGGCTCTCGTGACCTACTGCTGCATGGGCTACATGCGTCAGTCGGCAGAGTCGATCTTTGCCGTGTTCCCGCTCCTCGCCGTAGGCATCACACCTGTGCTCGGCAACTATGTGGACCACAAGGGTAAGGCAGCATCCATGCTCGTGCTTGGCTCGCTCCTGCTCATCGCTTGTCACCTCACCTTCGCCTTCGTGCTTCCTGCCTTCAAGGGCAACGAGGTAGGCGGCGTTGTCATTGCCTACATGACCATATTGGTGCTCGGTGCCTCGTTCTCTCTCGTGCCAGCATCGCTCTGGCCCAGCGTGCCTAAGCTCGTCGACGCAAAGGTTATCGGCTCGGCCTACGCTCTCATCTTCTGGATTCAGAACATCGGCCTCTGGCTCTTCCCGCTGCTCATCGGCAAGGTGCTCACTGCCACCAACGAGGGTGTGACCGACCCCACACAGCTCAACTACACCGCTCCCCTCGTCATGCTTGCCTGCCTCGGCGTTGCCGCCCTCGTCATCGGCCTCTTCCTCAAGGTTGTAGACAAGAAGAAAGGCCTCGGACTTGAAGAGCCTAACATCAAGGAGTAAGGAAACCAAGGTATATTCCTATAGCCAAGGTTTATTCCTATAACCAAGGTTTATCCGTGTAACCACTTGAGTTACACGGTTTTTTTATTCCAAATCGGTATTAGGATTTGGGATTAATCAACATTCGCAAAGTTTATTGTTCACATCGTGCTTCGCAAGTACCATGTTTACGCTTCGCAAGTACCATGTTTACGCTTCGCAAGTACCATGTTTAGGCTTCATGAGTGCCATGTTTACGCTTCATGAATGCCATGTTTACAATATTCAAATGATGATGTTTTGACTTTGCAAACATGCTTTGCAAAGAATGAAAAAATGTTAAAACGAGAGCATTTTTACCCTGATTTTGCATAAATATACAGAATGGCAGAACGATAGCAAACAAGGCCTTTTTCTTTCACAATGCACAAAATTATAGTTAAAATCAAATCACGAATTGTTAACGGTTCTTAAATACACCCCTCCTTTGTCATTAAGCCTCTTTGAGGTCGTCAAAGAGGCTTAATGAGGCTGTCAAAGAGCCTCTTTGACAACGCAATAAAGGCACTTTCATTTTGTCAAATGGGCTTAACGAGAAACTGCATAAATATACGACCAGAAATGCATATTTATGCATTGTTCCACATCGTCGGTTGGTTCAAAAACTTCCAGATTATTCTTTTTGCTGCATCGAGGATACGCTTACCATTGGTGACATTAGGTGACATTAGGTGACAATAGAAAAAGCCTCTATTGTCACCCGTAAATGGCTGGTTGTCAGATAGATGTCTTGACTGGTGACATTAGTGACATTATCTTGAAGAAAAAAGTTTCATATAACTTAAACAAGTAGAATTATGGTCAAGAAAGCAAATAAAAAAACAGGTGTGTCAAAAGAAAGATGACACACCTGCTTTTTAAAAGAATATTTTTGTTTTATGCTTGTCTTAAGCCTATTAGAAGCTTGTCTTAAGCCTATTAGAAGCTTGTCTTAAGAAGCTTAGAAATAGTAGGCGAGAGCAATCTGCCAAGCGTTGGCGCGGCTGCGGGCCTCCTTGTTGACGATCTGCTCACCCACGTTCTGAAGAGTGGCATCAGAGGTCTTGCCGCACACAATGTTGTAGTTGGCAGAGATCTGAAGGTGTGAGAGAACGGTGAAGCCGGCACCTACGTTGACGCTGAAATTAGAGTTTTTAACGCTCCATGACGTGTCCTCTGTCAGGTCCTGGTTCTTCTTGCCGACGTTGAAGCCGAACTGGGGACCAGCGAAAAGAAACACGTTGGCAAGGCTGCTCAGTCCCCAACCGTAACGGAGGTTGATTGGAACGTTGATTGCCTGGCAACGCAGCGTCTTGTCTGTTGCGTTGCTGGTGCCTGTGTATTTCACCTTTGCCTCACGCTGGTCGTAGAGGGCAGAAGCATCGATGCCGAGACCCACAAGAGGCAGCTGTATCTTAACGGTGGGGCCAATGAAGAAACCTGTGCGGTTGCTTGCGTCAAACACGCTGTTGTTGAACGACATGCTTGTGACGTTAACGCCACCTTTCACACCAAACTTCACTTGTGCCTTTGCTGTTATGCCCATCATCAGGGCAGCAGCAACGAGCAGTGTTGTAAAAATCTTTTTCATAATCCTTTTCTTTTTCCTTTTTTGAAGAATACTATTCTTTATTGTTATCTCTCTTTTTTATGTCTTCGTTTCTTCTCATTCGGTTTACCTTTCTGTTAGCGTTTCACAACCGAATGACAGTTGCTCCTTCACGGAGCCATGGTCAGCTGTCCTTTCAAGGACCTTAATGTCTCTCTCTTCTCACCGTCACTCGTGCCGAGCCCGACGAGCTCTTAGAAGAGCTTGAAGAACGACGGGTCTTCTTCACGGTTGACGTTGTTGAGGCCGATGAGCCTGCACGGCGGTTCTTCTTCTTCTTTTGCAGCTTCAGCTCTTTCTTGTCGAGCTTTGCTATGCTGTCGAGAGAATCTTTGCGAGCCTGGTCGCCCCACATGTTCTTCTCAAAAGCTTGCAGCTCACTCTCGATGCGTTTCTGCTCCTTCGTCATGGCAGCCTCGTCAGGACAATACTGTGCAAGCGTCTTGCCCAACATGTTGTTTGTCTTGTAGATCTTGCCTTTGTAGAGGTTCTTTGTGAAGAAATCGTCCATGCTCATGACGGCAGCGTTGTTGACGTTGCTTGTCATGATGTTCTGCTTGGTGAGGAAGGGTGCGAGATCGTCATATTTGATCCAGAACAGCGGATAAGATGTGGCGGCATCGCCGAAATCGTCATCGCGGCGAAGGATGGGGCATAGCGCCAGCACCTTCGTGTGGAAGGTTGCCGAGTTTTGGTCGAAGAAAGCACTCTCCTTTATGTAATAGCCCGTCACCTCTTTCGACGGAATGTCGCTGTCGTCGATATGAATGCCCTTGTCTGTGCGCTCATAGAAAATGTGGTAGTTGTCGAGCAACGACTTGAGGTTTATCTGTGCCGACTTGTCAAACACCTCGTTGCCGTCAAGACGATACTCGTAAGCGGGCACCGCACGACGCATCACAAGCTTGAAGATGTAGGTGAAGAGGTTCATCTGCGAGCCTACTGGCTCTACAGGATAATAGAGCCCAGCGTTGGCATCTTGCGTGATGTCTATCTCGCGGTAGATGTCGCGTCGCCACACCACGTCCTCGCTCATGGGTATCTGTGTGGGGAACGAGATTTGAGCACGCACGCTCAACTGTCCTGCCTGCTGCTGTGCCGCCTGCTGCTGTTGCTGGCGACGCGCTGCTGGCTGTGCCGATGCTATGTTGGGCAACATGCAGGCTGTGAGCAATATGATAAATAGTCGTTTCATTGTTTTGTTGTTTTGTTGCTTGATGGGGAATAAGGGGGGCTTAAAAAGCTTCTTAAGCTACCCTTTGTCTTTATTTCACAATCACTTGCATAGAGCCAGTCAGCTTACGGGCGATGCCGTCGGGACCTACAGCTGTTATGTTGGCAATGTAGAAGCGCTTGTTGCGCGAGAGCTTGCGGAACGTGTCGCGTTGGCGGTCAGAGAAATGCGCACCGTTCGATGCCATAGGCACGGCGTTGCCCATGTTGTCGAAGAACACGGTCTCGAAGCCCGTCACACGGAACTGGATGTCGAGGATGCCGTCGTCGATGGCGGCGTTGAGCGTGTTGATAGACATGAGCGACTGCTTTGACAGTCCGCCTTCGCGGAAGCGTGTGGTGCCAATCTGCAAGTAGGCTGTCGGGTCGGGCAACTTACGCACATGGAAGGTGTACTTGCCCATCTGTCGTGAGCGTCCGTTGTCGTTGCTTGCCACGTTTATGGTCACGTCCTTGCCTACAGTCGACGGTCGGGCTATGTAGCGGCCCATGCCTATGGAGCGGAACGAGCCGCCGCCCATTGATGCCGACACGCTGCTCAGAGGCACGCCGGGGATGGAGATGCTTATTGGGTTGTCGTAGCCGGCATAGAGCACGTTCATGAGGTCTGCCGACACGGTGGCGCTTGGTCCCACGACGGTGTACTTCTGCGTGAACTCGCGGCGTATGGTGTTGCCGCTGCCGTCGCGCATGGTGATGTAGCCACCGAAGCTGTGCTCACCCACGCCGCCAGCTGTAAACTGATATTGGCTGCCGCTTATGCGACGTCCGCCGACGTAGATTTCGGGCTGCTGTGTGGTGTCTACCGCAGCCATGACGATCTGTGCCTTGAACAGGTCGCCGCTGATGACGGTTCTCGATTCGGGAATGACGAACGCGCTGAGCTTGTTCACACGGATGTCCTTCATGTCGATGTTTGCCACAAGGGTGTGGAGCACCTCGCCCTCAGCATAGCGCACGTCGCTCTGCAACTTTGAGAGCAGCGTCACGGCAGCAGCCACGGGCATGTCTTCAAACATATACTCCTGCCAGTTCTTGCCCAGCGTGTTCTCCTTGTGAGGCACCTTCGTGGTGAGGTTGCTTGCGATGATGGCCTTCTGTTGTGCGTCGGGCACCATTGCCAGGATGCGCTCTCGAAACGAGTTGATGGCGCGGAACAGTTTCCCTCCCTGTCCTGTGCCAGGCGCAAGCATGACATGGCTTGCCGCCTCCAGATTGTCCTTGCCTTTGATGTTCAGCACATCGCCGTCGGCACCATCGGCTTCGCGCACGATGGCAACCTTCAGTTGTTGTGCAAAGTTGTATAACGAATCGCTCATGCGTTTCACCTCTGTAGCCTTGTCGAACCATTCTTTCACCTTCTGCGGGTTGGTCTTCATCTGGTCGGCAAAGTTGCTGTAGAGGCTCTCGTTCTCTTTCGATGAGTTGGCGGTTGTTCTGTTCAGACTTTCTTCCACTATAGAGAAACCGTCGAGCACCTCGGTAGAGATGTTGAGAGCGAGCATGGCCATGAGGACGACATACATGAGGTTGATCATCTTCTGGCGTGGCGATACCGGTCTTTTCTTTATTGCCATTGTTTGTTGTTTTAATGGAGGTGAGGAGCTTTATAGGTCTGTGCCTATGCGTTGCTTACACCTTTCATGTTAACGGTCATTGCTTCAATCATGCGGGCATAGATGCTGTTGAGCTGCTCTATCTGCTGTGCCATGTGTCGGCTCTGGTCGTTTATCTGGTCGATGGTGCCGATCTGCTGGCTGGCACTCTTAAGCTGCATCTCGTAAACCTTGCAGATGCCTGTGAGTGTGCGGTTGAGGTTTTCCATCTCTTCGCTGTCGCGTGTCAGGCGCTCGCTCTGCTCCGACACCTTCTGCAGGGTCTCGGTGAGCTTCTTCAGCTCTTCCACATAGCGGCTCTGTGCTTCTGCCAGCTCGGGCGATACCTGCTGCTGTGCATCCACCCATGAGGGGGCGGCGATGACGGCTGCACCTGCTGCACCGGTACCTTCAACAACCGGACCTGAAGAAGCAGCTGCTCCTGAAGAAGCGGCAGCTCCTGTAACAGCAGCTCCTGTAGCAACTGTTCCTGTTGCAGCTGTTGCTCCTGTAGCGCCGTTAGCGGCTACGGCTCCTCCACCTATTATTATTGTGCCGCCTACGGGCGCACCCTTAACGACAACACTTTCGGCGTGTTCGCCCTCTTGGCTTTCGCTGTTTCCGTTTTCGTCGTCCTCCTCGCCGTCAAGATGCGTAGGCAGATCCATGCCTATGGCTGTCTTGTCGAAGGGACGGTCAAATGCTGAGAGGAAGAACACGAACACCTCTGTGCCCATGCCCGCGAACAACATGATGTTGGCTCCCGGCAGGTGGGTAAGCTTGAAAAGCGTTCCAAGAATAACGACTGATGCGCCCCAGCTGTAGGCATAGTTGAGGAATGTCTGTCCGGGCACACTGTCCATCCACTTCTGCAGACGGTACACGATATTTAGCTTGCTGTATTTAGTCATCTTTTCTTACTTTTTTTCTGTTTAACACTTGACGGACTTGCCAGACTGCGCACGCAGCGGAAGCCGATATATGAACGTGGTTGATTCTGATATTCCCATGTGCGCCATGCTGAACGTATGAGCGACTCGGGGTCTTTCCACGAACCGCCTCTCACGCTCTTCTTCTTCAGGCTGTAGGGGTCTTCCTTGGCAGCCTTGTATTCGAGCTGCGGGTTAAGGTCGTTCATGGCATCGACGCCGGCATCGGTATAGACGGTGCTTGTCCATTCGGCCACGTTGCCAGCCATGTCAAACAGTCCGTTGCTGTTGGCGTTGTATATGCCCACCTTCGATGTTATGAGGTTTCCGTCTTGTGTGTAGTTGCCTCGGTCGGGTTTGAAGTTGGCATAGAAGCATCCTTCTCCGCTCTTCACGTCGTTCTGCTCCCATGGAAACTCGGTGCCTTCCTTTCCTCGTGCCGCATATTCCCATTCAGCCTCTGTGGGCAGGCGGTAGCGCTGCACATAACGTGCCTCGGAGCCCAAGCCCTTGAGCAGATAGTCGGTACGCCAGGCGCAGAACGCGTTGGCTTGCTCCCATGTCACGCCCACCACAGGATAGTCGTTGTATGTGGGGTTGGAGAAATAGTTGCGCAGATAGGTCTCGTTCTCAGAGTTGCGGAAGTCGTTGACCCACACGGTGGTGTCTGGATAGACGTTCACGATGTAGGTGTTGAGGAAATCCCACGGTCCCGAGAGCGGACGGTTGATGGTCTGTCTCACGATGCGTCCCTCATCGTCGACAAAGGCGGTGTCCTTGGAGATCATCACCACCTCGTTGGGGTTTATCGTGACGTCGGTGTTGAGGTTTCTCTCGTCAGGGTTCAGGCGGTTACGGCGCAGCGCAGCTGTCGTGTAGTCGTAAACCTCATATTTATAGTTGAGCTGACGATAGTCGAGCATCTTCTCGCCTGTCACAGGGTTTGTTGTGTATAGACTCTCGAAGGCACGCTGCTCGTCCTCATTGGGCTTGCGCGGCAACTGCTTCTTCCAGTTGAGGTGTGGTGTTACGGGGTCACCGTTCTTGTCTTCTGTGATCATGTATGTCTCGTCGCCGCCATAGTTGGGGTCGGCGAGTCGTGTGCGCAGGATGCTGTCGCGCACCCAGAACACAAACTGCTTATACTTGGAGTTGGTCACCTCCGTTTCGTCCATCCAGAATCCGTCCACCGAGATGTCTTTCTTCGGTGTCTTCATGCCCCACAGGCTGTCTTCCTTCTGCAAACCCATGTGTAGGAAGCCGCGGCCCACCTTTGTCATGCCGAACGGTGTGGGCTCGGAGAAACCGCGTCCGCCACCCACGCCGACCAGTTCGCCTCCACGTCCTGATGATGTGGTCGACTTGCCGCCGAAGCAAGCTGTCAGGCAGAGCGTCAAGACCACTGCCGAGAGCACAGATATAATGTTTGTTCTTTTCATCATTATGTTGATAACCTTCGTTGTTATAGAGTCAAAATTTTTTTAGAGTTATTGTCTTTTCCAGAGCCGCCTTCTCTTCTTTACAAATTCTTTACAGAATTCGCACGCTCTGATGTCGGTTCTTGCCTTTCTTCGTCATGTTGAGGTCCATCTGATAGCCGATGAACAGCTCGTGGCTACCGTTGCCGAGGCTCATGGCGGAGGTGTAACACTCATAACTGTAGCCGAGCATCACGCCGTGGACGCGGCCGCCGATGAGAAGCGTCACCGATGTGTTGGGGCTGTAGGTGAGGCCGGCATACATCACCTTCTTCTCGTTGGTGTAGACGAGTCGTCCCGTCACGTCGGCTCTCCATGCCACGCCGTCGGTTCGTCCGAGGGCTGATGTCTTGACGGTGAGGAACGGGTTTCGCAACTTTATGTCGTAGCCCGCCGTGAGATAATAGGTGGGGTCGATCTTCAGCTCGTTGCGCTCTCCCAACTCGATGAGCGGGGCGTTGAGATGAGTGGCCGACACGCCCACATACCACGGGCCGCGGTTATAGTAGAGTCCGGCTCCAAGGTCCAGCCCGTTGCCGTCCACTTTTGATGTCGCCAATGCGGGGTCGCTGCTTTCTCCTGCATCGACCTTTGAGCCGTCGAAGCTCTCGCTGAGCAGCCCCACGTTCACGCCGGCGCTTATCGTTCCTCCGAACAGCTTGTGTTTATAGGCATACTGCAACGCCAGGCGTTGGTGTGAGAACAGACCGATCTTGTCGTTCATAAACTGCAAGCCCACACCGTGTAAGGCCCCGATGAACCTGACGGGCATGTCGGCAGCGGCATACATGGTGTTCGGGTTGTTCTCAAAGCCCGCCATGTCAAGGGCATACGCTGCCGTGATGTTCAGCTTTGGTTGCTTTCCCACGGCAGCCGCGTTGAAGGTCGGCTCCATGTCGAAATAGTGGCTGAACGACACGTCATATTGTGCATGGGCCTCTGTTGCGGCTGATGCAAACGTTGCTAATATAATGAAAAAGCGTTTAAACACGCTATAATAACGCAAGAGATTGGGGTTTATTGCGAAAAAAAAGAAAAAATGTTGTCTTATAGACAAGAAAGCTGTCATTTTTATAAGATACTGAACTTTCCAAGGATTATTATTTACATAGCGCTTCGCGCTCGTTTGTTTTTTAACATTAATTTTCATTAATGCCCCATTAATTATCATTAATACGCGCTTCGCGCGGCAAAATTAATGTAAAAAAATGCGCGAAGCGCAAATTATATAAAGAAAAGGCGCACAAAACCTATTGAACGTTTTGTGCGCCTTGTGCTTTTATGTCGTGCTTGCAGGATAGACCCTTTTGTAAAAGAACAATCTTACAAAAAGAACTGTCCGTTAAGCAGCAGCTGCTTTATTAGTCGAGCTGAGCGAGCTTGCCGTCAGAGCCGAGCACGTCAATGATCTTGTGCTTGTACATCTGCTCCATGAGGTCGCGAGCGGGACCGCAGTACTTACGTGGGTCGAACTCTCCTGGTTTGTCGTGGAATACCTTGCGAACGGCAGCGGTGAAGGCCAGACGAGAGTCAGAGTCGATGTTAATCTTGCAAACGGCGCTCTCAGAAGCCTTGCGGAGCTGCTCCTCGGGGATACCAACTGCGTCAGGCAGCTTGCCACCGTACTCGTTAATCATGTCTACATACTCCTGAGGAACAGAAGAAGAGCCGTGGAGAACGATTGGGAAGCCAGGCAGCTTAACCATAATCTCATCCAGGACGTCGAATGCCAATGGAGGAGGAACGAGCTTGCCGGTCTTGGGGTCGCGGGTGCACTGCTCGGGAGTGAACTTGTAAGCACCGTGAGAAGTACCGATAGAGATAGCCAGTGAGTCTACGCCAGTGCGTGTGGTGAAGTCAATAACTTCCTCAGGCTTTGTATAGTGGCATACGTCTGAAGAAACCTCGTCCTCAACACCTGCCAATACGCCGAGCTCACCCTCAACGGTTACGTCATACTGGTGAGCGTACTCTACTACCTTCTTGGTAAGAGCGATATTCTCCTCGTAAGGCAGAGCAGAACCGTCAATCATTACAGAAGAGAAGCCCAGGTCAACGCAGCTCTTGCAGAGCTCGAAGCTGTCTCCGTGGTCGAGGTGGAGAACAATCTCAGGATGCTTGCAGCCCAATTCCTTGGCATACTCTACAGCACCTTCTGCCATGTAACGGAGCAGAGTCTCGTTAGCATAGTTACGGGCACCCTTAGAAACCTGAAGGATAACCGGTGACTTCAGCTCAGAAGAAGCTTTGATGATAGCCTGCAGCTGCTCCAGGTTGTTGAAGTTGAATGCAGGGATAGCATAACCGCCATTGATGGCTCTCTTAAACATCTCGCGGGTGTTAACGAGGCCTAATTCTTTGTAGTTTACCATAATTGTTATTTGTTATAAAAAATGTAGTCATTTACGGACTATGCCCGTATTGTGATGACACAGGCCCTATTCCGACTGCAAAAGTACAACGAAAAATCGTCAATCCAAAGGTTGACAATGATTTTTTTTGGCTCGTTGTGGTTGTTTTTCACATTATTTTCCTATTGGCTGCGGTTAGGCGCAGAAATGCAAAATCAACTTTGCAAAACCGAGCCGTCACCACCGTGGCTTCTGCCGTGGCGGAGGCGCAGCGCATAGGCGGTCACTACGGAAAAGCCGATGAGGGGTATCACAAAGGGAACCACCAGGTTGACGTGGTCGGCTATCAATCCCATCAGCAGAAAGCCACAGCCGCCGATGGGAGTCATCATCAGCAGCGACGAGGCGCTCTTGGTGTAGGCGCCGAGTCCGCGTAGCGACAGGGCGAAGATGGTGGGAAACATGATGGCTTCGAAGAGATAGATGGCTACCAGCGCCACCATCGATACCATGCCTATATCGGCAAGCACCAGCGCCGTACACGCCACGGCGCCACAGCCGCAAGTCAGCAGCATGGTCTCTGCCGCCACGCTGCGCATAATCCAGCTGCCCACAAAGCGCCCCACCATGAAGAAGGCCAAGGCACAGGTGATGATCATCGATGCCGTCGAGTCGTCCATCCATCCCTGCCCGGTCACAAAGTTGATGAAATAGCTGTTGATGGATATCTCGGCAATCTCATAACACAGCAGTGCCGCCAGTCCGAAGACGAAGAGGCGTCGGTGCAACAGCAGTTCGGCGATATGGCTGCGGCTGAGCCGGGCACTGGCGTCGTCGGCATGGGCTATCTCGGGCAGATTGGCGCGGGTGAAGATTAGTGCCACCACCAGCACGGTGGCTCCCATCACCGCATAGGGCAGCACCACGCTCTCGATGTTGCCCGAGCCGAAGAACCACTGGCCCACGGCAAAGGTGGCGAAGAGGCAGCCCAGGCCGTTGACCGACTGCGAGAGGTTCAGACGGCTCGTCGATGTCTCGGCGGGGCCCAACTCGGTCACGTAGGGATTGGCGGCAGTCTCCAGAAACACCAGCCCGCAGCCTATCACGAAGAGTGCCAGCAGGAAAGCCCTGAATGTGCCTGCCTCGACGCCGGGTATCATCAGCAGCGATCCCGCCCCGAAGAGCAGCAGACCCAGTACCACGCCGCGCCGGTAGCCATAGCGGTTGATAAACAGGCCCGCGGGGATGGCCATCAGAAAGTAGCCCAGATAGGTGGTCACCTGGATGAGCGACGACTGGGTGATGCTGATGTCCATCTGGTTCTGCAGATGCTTGTTGAGTACATCGAGTATGGCGCGCGCAAATCCCCACAGGAAGAACAGTAGGGTTACCAGTACCAGCGGTACCAGATAGCGGCGATGGGTGAGCGGTGACAGTCTTTTCATCTTCTATTGGTTCCAATAAAGTGGGGCGCACGTCGGTAGAGTGCGCCCCTGTGAGTGATAACTAAAATCAAAGGGCAGATTAATGCCTATTCATCATCTGCTTCTTACTGGTGGCGGATGTGGCGTGCATCACGTGCATCGTGGCAATGCCGCCCGCCGATGGGGCAAAAGTAATGAAAATCGGCGAATTGCCCAACACTATTCCCGATTATTTGTTCACAAAGTTCCCGTTGGCTGTTATCCTCTATTATTAGTCCCTGGGGGGCAGTCGCAGCCTGACCGCTGTCTTTTGTCCTTGCCGCCACGGCGAAAAACATCACATCTGGGTATTGCCAGACTCGCGATTTCACCGTATCTTTGCAGCAGGAACAAATAATAATAAGGTAGAATATGACAACTATGACACTTACAATAATTGTGGGGCTTCTGCTTCCGCTGCTGGGTACGATGCTCGGCTCTGCATTTGTCTTTATGATGAAGCGCGAGATGTCTGTGCGACTGCAGAAATCGTTGTTGGGCTTTGCTTCGGGCGTGATGGTGGCAGCATCGGTATGGTCATTGCTCATCCCGGCTATGGAGATGGTGGCTGGGCGTGGAGCGTGGTCGGTGGTTCCTGCTGCGGTGGGTTTTCTTCTGGGCATTGGCTTTCTGCTGGTTATCGACGAGTTTACTCCCCACCTCCATATAGGCACCGACAAGCCCGAGGGCGTCAGGTCTCACCTGTCCAAGACTGCCATGCTTGCCTTTGCGGTGACTATCCATAATCTGCCCGAAGGCATGGCGGTGGGTGTGGTCTTTGCCGGTGCCGAGAATGGTGCGTCATACATCTCTTTGGCCAGTGCCGTCACGGTAGCGTTGGGCATAGCCATCCAGAACATCCCCGAGGGTGCCATCATCTCCATGCCCATGAGGGCGGCGGGCAACAGCAGGTGGAAATCGTTTGTGTTGGGGACGCTCAGCGGAGTCGTCGAACCCATCGGAGCCATAGCCGTCATGGTGCTGGCCTCGCTGCTGCTGCCCGCTCTTCCCTATATGCTCGCCTTTGCAGCAGGAGCCATGTTCTACGTGGTGGTCGAAGAACTGATACCCGAAGCCTCCAGCGGTGCGCACAGCAATCTCAGCACGATAGGTTTTGCCATAGGCTTCGTGTTGATGATGGTTCTCGATGTCGTGATGGGATAGCCGTCAGCAGGGCTGCCATTGCCCAGACCCATCGGCAGTCATGCCGTGGGCGATGCCTTGATACTGATTGGAATATACGAAACAAGCCGCAGCGGTACAGATCTGCTGCGGCTTTGTCTTTTTGATGCCAGGCAGCGGCTTGCGCCGTGTTGCCGTGGCTGTAGAGGGTGTGGGCTTAGAGCGGATATTCGTCGAAGGCGTAGAGCACGGTCGAGAGATAACGCTCGCCGGTATCGGGCAGCAGTGTCACGATGCGCTTGCCGCGGTTTTCGGGTCGTTGGGCCAGCAGGGTGGCGGCATATACGGCGGCTCCCGACGAGATGCCCGTGAGCAGTCCTTCGTTGGCAGCCAGCTCGCGACCGGTGCGGATGGCGTCGTCGTTGTCGATGTCGAGCACCTCGTCTATCACCGACGCGTCGTAGGTCTTGGGCACAAAACCGGCACCGATGCCCTGTATCTTGTGCGGACCGCTTGGCTTGCCGTTGAGCACTGCCGACGAGGCGGGTTCTACGGCGACTACCTTGACATTTGGGTTGTACTCCTTCAGACGGCGGCCGATGCCAGAGACTGTGCCTCCGGTGCCCACGCCAGCCACAAAGATGTCTATCTTGCCCTCAGTCTGCTCCCATATCTCCTTGCCGGTGGTGAGGTAGTGGGTCTGTGGGTTGGCGGAGTTCTCAAACTGCTGCAGTATCACGCTGCCCGGTATCTCGCGCTTCAGTTCCTCGGCGCGCCTGATGGCTCCCGTCATGCCGTCTTTGCCACTGGTCAGTTCTACTCGTGCCCCATAGGCTTTGACGAGGTTGCGACGCTCCACGCTCATGGTCTCTGGCATGGTGAGGATGAGGTGATAGCCTCTCACGGCCGACACCAGAGCCAGACCCACACCCGTGTTGCCGCTGGTGGGTTCGATGATGGTGGCACCGGGTTTGAGGATGCCACGCTGCTCGGCGTCGGTAATCATGGCAAGGGCGATGCGGTCTTTGACGCTGCCGCCGGGATTGAAATACTCTACCTTGGCAATGATGGGGGTGTCAAGGTGCTTGGTGGCCGAATACTTGTTAAGTTCCAAGAGGGGGGTGTTGCCGATGAGGTCGGTCAACTGTTTTGCAATTTTTGCCATAGTGTTCTTCTTTGTGGTTGGGTCGGCAGCCTCTCCCCACTATAGCGGAAAGAGACGAGGGAAGAGGCCGGCTGACTGTTATTGTGATTATTACTTGACGTAGGTAAGTGCCTCGTCGAGGGCGTCGATGAGGTCGTCTACATGCTCGATGCCGATACTCAGGCGTATGGTCGAGGGATAGATGTGCTGCTCTTCGAGCTCCTGGGGAGTCATCTGCGAGTGGGTGGTGGTGGCGGGGTGGATGACCAGACTCTTCACGTCGGCCACATTGGCAAGGAGCGAGAAGATGCGCAGGTGGTCGATGAACTCCCAAGCCTCTTTCTCACCGCCCTTGAGCTCGATAGTGAAGATAGAGCCGC
>OQVT01000211.1_pt1 | contig 28223 bp, 32 predicted proteins | sample 1691561 | NCBI WGS metagenome assembly OQVT01 (sample SAMN03418260, study PRJEB22391) | human gut metagenome | biome: human-gut; feature: organic feature; material: feces | host: Homo sapiens | place: Tanzania | collected 2013-01 | reverse complement strand
GTAATGGATCTCATTTTGCATGTTCGATAAAACTTTGCCTGTATCCCACACAATTTTATCCATCTCATCACGAACCTGAATTCGGTATGCGCCTTGATAGAAATTATCAAAATTTGATTTGATTTTCCACGAGAATCTTGGATGTGCCAAATCGATTCCAACAGGATGTTTTATATTTTCCGTTTTTAAAGAAAAAATGCTTACACTTTTTTCTGTCATCGGCTTTTCTCCTTGAAAATCTTGTATTACATTTTATATTTCAACAATAACTTCAATTTCTTTCGGCGCCTTTACATCTGTTTTTATTTTTCCTTCTACATCTTTTCGATGTTCAACCGCAAGAATTCCATACGGAGTGGGATAAGTTCCTTTTGCCCATTGAAGATTTCCAAGTTGTGGTTGGATTTTTATTTTTTTACAGCCAGGCTCAAGTATTTTTACTCCAAGGATATTTTCTGTAATCCAAGCCGTTACTCCAGACGCCCAACCATGACACAAACTATGTCGATATCCTTTATAGCAGTATTTTCCATAACATGCATGAACATTGATTTTCTCTGAATTTTTTTCTATGATTTCATCTATAGGTGCCGCGAGGAATCTTGATCTCTGCAATTTCACCTACCTTCTTGTTGAGCAATCCCTGTGCAATAGGAGTCTTGATGGAAATCTTGCCTTCCTTCAAGTTTGCCTCGCTCTCGCTCACGATGGTATAAGTCATCTTTGCCTTGTTAGCCATGTTGGTCATCTCTACCTTCGACATAATCTGCACGCTGTCGGTGCTGAGCTGCTTGGTATCGATAATCTTGGCCTCGGCAATGGTGAGCTTCAGGCGATTGATCTTATCTTCCAGATGAGCCTGTGCCTCTTTAGCGGCATCATACTCAGAATTCTCACTTAAATCACCCTTGTCGCGGGCTTCAGCAATTGCGGCTGATGCCTTAGGGCGCTCTACAGATACGAGCTGTTTCAGCTCAGCTACGAGTTTGTCGTAGCCTTCTTGTGACATGTAAGCCATAATTTTCTTGTTGTTTTAATGTTATTAATAATCGGTTGGCAAGTAGCATAAAAAATAAAGAATTCCAGTGCCAGTGGAGCACCGGAATCCTATATCTGTATTTATGTCTCTTGTTTATCCTTTTGTGTATAATTCGAATGCAAAGATAGAACTTTATTTCCGTATCACCAAATTTTTTGGGGGAAATTTTAAAAATATCCTCCTTTTTCCTTCACATAGTTCATTAATTCGCTAAAAATCTGATTATTGCGCAATATCTCCGGGTTGCCTGTCATAATCATCTGCTTTCGGGCACGGGTGATGGCTACGTTCAGCTTGCGGTCGATGATGGCACCGTCTTCTACGAAACAGTTGCCGGCAAGGAAGTCGAGCTGCCAGATGTTCTGGATGGTAAAGCTGTAGATGATGACATCTCGCTGGCTGCCCTGGTACCGTTCTACGGTATCGATGCTGATCTTCTCCAGTTCCGGAATGCCGAGCTTTTCGATGCCTTTGCGCACCATGGCTATCTGGTTGCGGTAAGGAACGATGACGCCTACCGTCTTCTTGGCATCGAAACGCTCTCCATAGAAGCGGTGGATGCGGCGAAGCAGGTCTACCACGATTGCTGCCTCGTTGGCATTGATCTTATCGGATACATTCGGTTCCTTGCAGAATTTGGATGGAAGGAATATCATGCGGTGTTCCTTCAGCAAATCGTCGAGCGCATCTTCTGATGGAAGGGTGTATGACAGTTCTGTCTCCAACTGGTGTGGACAAGGCACGGGTTCCAGTTTCTCCCGACGGTAGAACATCCGGTTAGGAAACTCTGCAATCTCGGGATGCATTCTGCCTTGGCGGCGCAGAATGCCGATGAATTCGCTGCGCTCTTCGTGATCTTCCCAATGAATCAGACGTTCGAAGAGGGAGTTGCGGCAGTTGGTAAGACAGATGTCCTGCAGGATGCTCATGTCGATGACGCCACCTTTCTGATTGTCGTTGATGGTAGGAATGCCTGAATCCTGCTCGCTCTGCTGCACTACGGCAGGCAACTGCTTGTAGTCGCCGATGAGGATGAACTTATCCACGGCAGACAGGAGACCGATGAGATTTGGCTCCAGTATCTGGCTCGACTCATCGATAATGGCAAGCTTGAAGTGCTTCAGCGAGAAGATGAACGGCTTGGAGGTCATCATCGAAGTGGTGCCCACGATTACACGCGTTCCTATTATATATTGTTTGATGGCTTCGAGCTTCGGACAGTCGCTGATGGCTTTCTCTATCAGATAAGGGCGGAACCGCTCATCGCAGGAGTACTCGCTGCCGAGGCGAAGGAATGGGATGCCGGAATCTACCAGCATCTCGCAGATTTCATCCACGGCACGGTTGGTATAACTCATCAGGAGGATGGAGGATGCAGGCTGCTGAGCCGTCTTGCCTCCCGAGGCGATGCTTTCTGCTGTCGGCATTCCCGTTCCATCGTTCAATGCTTCTTCTACCATGAACTTCAGGGCACGGCTGGTCTTTCCTGTTCCCGGAGGTCCCACGAGCAGGAAGTAATCCTGTGCCTGCTTGGCACGGAGAATGATGTCGTCCAGTACATCATCGTAATGTCTGGTTAATGTAAGCGAGGCATCTCTTTGTGGAGCACGCTGTCCCAGCAGCAGGTCGCGCTTCTCCTTGGGTGCACAGATAAACTGGTGCAGGTTGCGGATGCTTCCGCCAGTAGATGCATCGCTCGTTCCATGTTCTATGGCGTAAGGCAGGTTCATCTCGAAGATATCTGCATTCTGCTGTCCGTCGGTGAGATGCACCACAATCTCATCGCTGTGAATCTCCTGCAGTACACCTTTATATAATATAGCCTTTCTTACATCCGGTTCTTCCTTCAGCTTGTAGGTATAGAGATACACCATGTCGCCGATGCGGAAGTTGGGCAGGAAGTCCTTTCCCTGGTCGGGCACGCTGAGGGTGATGGTATCATATCCGCTTCCTGCGCTGCTCTGTTCCTTCCGGATGATATGCAGGTCGGTATAGATGTTGCCGGCATCTTTCTTTTCGGCGAGTGGCATGGTCCAGAGGTCGCTGCTCGATGTGTTCGTTCCTTCCTGTGCACCCACCTTGCTGATCATCTGTTCCCGCAACACGAAGGTCATCATGCGGCAGAAGTAAGCTTCTTCTAATGGGGAGAGGCTGTGGAGCGGACTGGTGATGGCTTCTATCTGCGGCTTCAGATACTTGTTGTAGAAGAAATCCTGCGTGCCTGCTACATTGAGTACATCGGGTGTAAACTCGTTGAGTGCATGTTCAAAACCTTCCTTGGCTATTTCGAAAGAAGCGGCTACCAGCTGGTTGCGGTATTCGATGGCCTCCTTGAAGAGCTTTTGGTAGTAAGCTACTACCATCAATCCATCTTGCGGCTGATACTTGGAATAGAGCAGACGGATATTCACGCGGTCGTTGCTCAGCTTGAAGTTGTGCTGCAATACGCCATAGTAGAGCAGCAGCTGTACATAGTGGGGCTCCAGCTGATAACTGTGATAACCCGGATCTGCCTGATGGGTTTCGATATTCATGTTGCGTCCCGATTTCTGCTCCACCAGCAGTTTGCAGTCGGTGGTCATCAGGTCCACACGTCCCTGTATGCCGAGTGCTTCGCAGACGAACGAAGGTTCGAGGATGGCTTTCTTCCTGTCGTAAAGACTTTCGCCGCGGAAGGCTGACATCTGTGCCTGCGATGCGGTGCGGGGAAAGAGAATATCCACTACCTGCTGCAGATTGAATGCCTGCTGGTTGGCATCGGTATAGAATTTCTTGGCATCAAACCAGGGACAGGTGCAGAACTCCAGTGCTTTCTCCCTGAAGTTCGTCTTTATGGTTTCGTTCATCTGGTATTTGCCGTTTGTGTTGATGATGTCATCCAGCGCCGCACCGGCAAAGTTACCGAGTAGGGTAGCCTGGGTGTTGGCGCGGGGTTTCATCTGGTTCAGCAGATAGAGCAGGGGATGATGACCGAAAGCCGTAAAGCAGGTGGCAATGCTACTGATATCTACCAGATAGTCGGGTTCCACCACGACGAGGCGGGGAGTGATGATAGGCTGCTTCACCTGACAGTCGAGCAGGTTGAGCTGCATCCCTTCCTTCAAGATATCCCAGAGGTAGGTATGGTCGATATGGTTCTCCTCATCTTTCAACTGCACGAGATATTCCTCTTCATCGGCATCCTGGTCGATATCCACACGGATGAAATCGCCGTCCCAGTTCTTCACGATGCATCGGATGCGGCGGTTGTTGATTTCCAGCCCTTTCTGATAAGGTCGGGGAGTATGCGGAATAAGTACGTTGAGTTCGTGGGGAACATCCACTCCGAAGACTGCTGAGATGAAGAGGGCGAGGGCACGTGCATCGTATTTCAGGTCTTCGCCCGAAAGCGGTTCCTGCGAGTTGCTGTGTCGGCGCATGGTCTGGATGGCAATCTTGTCTGCCATCTTGATGCCGCGTGCCTTGCAGAGATAGTCCACCTGGGAGAAAAGGTTACCGAAAGCCTGTTTCGTATCCTTTACTCCTTCGTGGCAGCAGAGGATGAGCGTGTCGTGCATCATCTTGTTGCGAGTCTGCGGTTCCAGTTCTGGGAGCATCAGGAGTTCCCTTACCCTTTGGAAAAGTTCTGCGGCGCTGATATTGTTCTGATTCATGAATTGTTGCTTAATCTTGAGAGATGTTTACCTCATCTTTTTCCTCGAAAATGCGATTATTGGCTACTTTTATTCCCATTATGGTAAAATGTTGTATTCTCTTTTCAGCCAAAGCTCGAAGACAGGATCGACGAATGAGAAATCTTGAAGATGTTTCTCAACGAGATCTTTCTCTACTAATACTTTCTTGTTACGTGTGATGCTCTGTGGCTGTCCTAGACCATACGTCTCTACGACATCCTTGGCATTGAAGTGCTTTTCGCCAGAAGCGATGGCTTTCAACATGCCGATTTGGGTGGGAGTGAGCTCGTCCATCTCGGTCAAGAACAGGTCTTCGTTAGTGTCCAAAACCAGTTGAAGCTGGTTGTCGAGGAGTTCTTGCGTCACCTCTTTGTCTGTGTGTGACCATAGGAAGAAGCAATATTGCTGTACGTACCAAGAGTTATACTTCACTCTTTCGCATAGACATTCTGCTTGGCTCTCAGAGATAGTTTTTCCTGTCTTCTTAAAATTGCTCATGATATATGGAATCCAATATTCCTTGGCTATTCTCTTCAGGTTCATCAGTTGTCCGAACTTAAAGAAAGGACTGTTCGCCTTGTTGAAAATATCTTTCATCATGCGCATCTTGCTGCCGTAGAGACAATAGGTGGTATGGTGCTGCAACTGCCATTCAGCCCTCAGCATAGCTTCAAGGTTCTTCCATTTTGGCAGGTTGGCGAGTTGCTGAAACTCATCGATGCAGACAATAATCTTGATGCCTTTAGCTTCGGCTATCCTTTCGGGGAGTTGCAGAATGTTTTCAGGACTTTCTTTTACAGGATTCACCTTTAGGTTGACCTCTACGCTATTCATTGGGTCGGAAGTTATCGTGATGCTTGGGGTAAAACGATTGATAAATTTCACCAAATCAGATAATTTCTGTTCCAATGTGGAAGAAACTCCTTGTATCACGATGGAGGCAAATTTGTTGTAGAATTCTTCCTCCGTATGAATCTTGGAGGCATCCATAAAGCAAACCTTTGTCTTGGATTCTTCCTGCATTACAAATATGATACTATTCAATTCGCAGAGATACTTAAGCTTGTCTCTAAGCATTCCGTATGGAATATCAACAAAGTTTCTTGTACCTATATCAGAATCCTTCTGTAAGGTTTCATCATAGCCCACAACAAGAGTTCTAATATCATGATTGATACAGTAATCAATCACCCTGCGTGCAGTCTTATTCATATAGTCATTTCTGCCGTTTTCTTTTAGATAAAAGAATGGAAAACCAATTATTAGTAGAATTCTTCTAAAAATACTACTTTGAATAATTCTTAATAAATATGTATAATAATGATGTAAGGGGAGTGATTGTTATGCCAGTTATTAAACCTATTTCAGATTTAAGAAATTATAATCAAGTGCTAGAAAAAGTATCTGTTGGTTCACCTGTTTATTTAACAAAAAATGGTCATGGTTGTTATACGATTATGGATATCAATGAACAGGAGGAAATGTATGACAAAGCAATGAAATATGATAAACTTGTTGCTGAGATGGAACTTATGAGCATGTTAAATGAAAGTGTTGTTTCTGCTAATGAAGAAGGGTGGATTGATGAAGATGAAATGCTAAAACATTTCGAAAAGAGATTCAACAATGATTAAAATATTTTATTCACCAAAATCAAGAAAAGATTTGGATAGAATTTATGATTATATCTATGATGATTTGAATAATCCGATTGCAGCAGAAAAAACAGTAAAAGGAATTCTCGATAAAATTGGTGAACTTAAGGAATATCCCCGACTTGGACCAGTATGGTATTTAGAAAATAATATTAATAGTGGATTTCGATTTTTAACATGTGATAATTACATTATATTCTATCAGATTACTAAAGAAACTATTTTGATTGTACGAATACTACATCGCCTGCAAGATTATGTTAAACAATTATTTTAAGAAAAGATATCAATTTTTTACATGGTAGATTTATATAAAAATTTAATGCCAGTTTCATTTTACAATTGAGAGCCTTTTTTAAGGCTCTTTTTTGTATTAAAATACTTTTTTTTATAAACAAAATGTGGTAGTATATTAAAAACTGAGGTGATTATTTATGAAAAAGACAATTTTTATCAACAATTTACACCATCACCATCGTGGTTCTAGTTAGGGTTATATCAATTCGATACAGCCCGTTTTGTCATACAACTCAAAAAAAACGGACACGAAACAATGACATAAAGGAACAGGTCATTGGACCTGTTCCTTTTTATATATAAGGGGGACATAACTTTGGAAGAATTTAAATATCTGATTCCTGAAGAAAGTAATGATGCAACTAGAATGGATGCTTCTTTAATGCGTACGATTGAAGGACATTTGAGAAGAACATTTAATGCACATGAATACCAGGAGTTATTATTACCTACATTTGAATATGCAGACTTGTTAAGTGGTTTTGGGACAAATGAAGAAACAATGTTTCAGTTCATCAACCATGAAGGAAAGCGTATCACTTTAAGAACTGACTTTACTGTACCTATTGCACGTATCTATAGTAACGCTCATACAGATGAAGTAAGACGTTATAGTTATTTTGGTAAGGTATATCGTACTCAGGCACGACATAAGGGTAGAAGTTCTGAACTGTTCCAGGGTGGTATTGAGTTATTTGGTCTTCCTGGACGTGAGGGAGATCAGGAGTGTTTATCACTTATTGAAGAAACAATGCAGAATATTGGTTTAAGTGATTTGAAACTAGAACTTGGTTCAGCAAAGTTCTATAAGCGTTTAATGGCTCTTGTTATGGATCGTTCTCTCACTGATATCTTAAAGAAAAAGAAAAGTTCTGATATGAAACATTTAGTAGAAGCACATGATTTTGATGAAGATTTAAATAAACTTTTATTGATTCTTCCTAGTGCTTTTGGGGATATTAAATGTATAAGAGAAGTGAAAGAGATTGTGAAAGATGAAGAACTTCTAGAGGCGATTGAAGAGATGGAATCATTGTATGAGTTCTCTAAACATAAAGAGAATATTATCTTTGATTTATGTATGGTACCTGAAAGAAGTTATTATACAGGTATTATGATGAAGGGATTCTCTTATTATAGTGCCCATCCAATTCTCCAGGGAGGACGTTATGACCATTTGTTTGATCATTTCTATAAGAACGTACCTTCTATTGGATTCTCATATCATTTGAATAATGTATTGGATGCAATAGGAAAGGAGAATGAAGCCAATGATTAAGATTGCGATTACTAAAGGAAGAATAGAAAAGCAGGTATGTAAGTTATTACAACAGCAGGGCTTTGATATGGATCCTATTTTTAATAAAGACCGTGAATTATTAATAGAAACAAAGGATGGTATTTCAATGATCTTTGCGAAAGCAAATGATGTACTCACTTTCCTAGAACATGGTATTGTGGATGTTGGATTTGTCGGTAAGGATACTTTGGATGAATCTGATTTTGATGATTATTATGAGTTATTAGATTTAGAGATTGGTAAATGTTATTTTGCGTTAGCGGCTTATCCAGAATACCGCACTAAGACATTTAATCGTCGTAAACGTATTACTTCTAAATATACAAAGACCGCAAAAGAATATTTTGCATCTAAACAGGAAGATGTAGAAATTATTAAACTAGAAGGTTCTGTAGAGTTAGGACCAGTTGTTGGTTTATCTGATGCGATTGTAGATATTGTAGAAACAGGATCTACACTTAAGGCCAATGGTCTTGAAGTGATTGAAAAGATTTCAGATATTTCTACAAGAATGGTTGTGAATAAAGTGGCTTTAAAATATAAGAAGGATGAAATATATAAACTAGTGGATGCACTGAAGAAGGGGGATCATTAAAGTGTTAAAAGAATTGATTTATAAAGGAAATTATGAAGAACTAGAAAATAAGCTTCATACAAGAAAAACTGAAATATCTGAAGAAGTCAATAAAGCAGTCAGTGAAATCATTAATAATGTACGTGAAAATGGTGATGATGCATTGAAGGAATACTGTGCTAAGTTTGATGGTTTCCATGTCTCTAGAAAGGATGATTTCATCGTTTCTAAACAGGAAATCATGGATGCAATTACTAAGGTAGGACCTGAATTCATGAAGATCCTAGAACGTACAAAAGATCAGATCACAGAATATCATAAGAACCAGATTGAAAAATCATGGACTATGTATAAGGATAATGGTGTTGTCATGGGACAATTAGTGCGTCCTATCGCAACAGTGGCTTTATATGTACCAGGTGGAACTGCTACTTATCCTTCTACTGTTATGATGAATGCTGTACCTGCAAAACTTGCAGGTGTAGAAGATCTTTATATCATTACACCAGTTAAGAAAGATGGTAAGGTGTCTGATGTTATTCTTGCTGCTGCATATGTAGCTGGTATTACTAAGATTTATAAATGTGGTGGAGCACAGGGTGTTGCAGCTGCTGCTTATGGTACAGATACAGTTACTAAGGCAGATAAGATTGTTGGTCCAGGTAATATCTTTGTTGCGACTGCAAAGAAGTTATGTTATGGAACTGTTGATATTGATATGATTGCTGGACCTAGTGAAATTCTTATTGTCGCTGATGAGAACGCAAATCCTAAATATATCGCAGCTGACTTAATGAGCCAGGCTGAACATGATAAGCTTGCCAGTGCAATTCTTATTACAACTTCAAAAGAATTAGTAAAGAATGTAGATGAAGAATTAGTAAGACAGGTAGAAGATTTACCTCGTAAAGAGATCATCAAGTCTTCATTAGATAACTATGGTGGTGCTGTTATTGTAGACAGTATCAAGGAAGGTATTAACTTATCTAATAAGATTGCACCTGAACATTTAGAAGTATTAGTAGACAATCCATTAGAACAATTACCAAATATTAAGAATGCAGGTTCTATCTTCTTAGGTGAATATACTCCAGAACCATTAGGTGACTATATGAGTGGAACGAACCATGTATTACCAACAGGTGGTACTGCTAAGTTCTATAGTGCTTTAGGTGTTTATGATTTCGTAAAGCATTCTGCTTTCAGCTATTATCCACAGGCAGTATTAGGTACATTCAAGGATGATATTATGAAGTTTGCACATCTAGAAGGATTAGATGCACATGCCAATAGTATCAAAGTACGTTTTGAGGATTAAATTATGCGACAGGCAGAAATAGAAAGACAGACTAAAGAGACATATGTCTACGTTTCTTTAAATATTGATGGTAAAGGAGAAGCAGATGTGGATACAGGTGTAGGGTTCATGGACCATATGTTTGAGCTTCTTGCTTTCCATGGTAATTTTGATTTAAAAGTGAGATGCAAAGGTGATTTACAGGTTGATTCTCATCATACTGTAGAAGATTTAGGGATTGTCTTAGGACAATGTTTCAATAAGGCATTAGGAGATAAGCGTGGTATTACACGTTATGGACATTTCACTATTCCTATGGATGAAGCACTTGTGACGACTGACTTAGACTTCAGTGGACGTCCTTATTTAGTCTTTAATGTGGAACTAGATAATATTCATCTAGGTAATTATGAAGTAGAAATGACAGAAGAATTCTTCCGTGCATTTGCCTATAACTGCTTCATGACTCTACATATTAATGAACATTATGGTAAGAATACACATCATATTATAGAGGCAATATTTAAATCTATGGCACGTGCCATCAAGGAGGCTGTCACAATTGATGAAGCCCATAAGGGGCAGGTAGTATCAAGTAAAGGGGTGTTATAAAATGATTGCGATTATTGATTATCATGTAGGAAATCTTGGTTCAGTCACAAATGCTTGTAAGAGACAGGGTATGGATGTGGTTGTCACAAATGATCCTGAAGTGATTCGTCAGGCAGATGGGATTATTCTTCCAGGTGTTGGCGCATTTCCTGCAGCTATGAGTAATTTAGAAGCATGTCATCTTGTACCTGTACTAAATGAAGTAAAGGACAAGGGAACACCAATACTTGGTATTTGTATTGGTATGCAGCTTTTATTTGAAGAAGGCAGTGAGAATGGACATACAAAAGGTTTAGGCTTTTTAAAGGGTTCTGTTGATAAGATGGAAGTCGATGCAAAGCTTCCACATATGGGTTGGAACCAGTTAGTTATTAGACAGGCTCATCCTTTATTAAAGTATGTAGAAGAAGGCGATTATGTCTACTTTGTACATTCATATAGTGCCCATTGTCCAGAAGACCAGATTGGGGCTTATGTGAATTATGGTGGTAAGGAAATTACTGCTTTTGTATATAAAGATAATGTCATGGGTACACAGTTCCACCCTGAAAAGAGTGGAGAAATTGGTAAGAAGATCTTACGTGCCTTTAAGGAGATGGTGTTATGCTAGTTATTCCAGCCATTGATTTAAAAGATGGAGAAGCAGTCCGTCTTTATAAGGGCGATTACAATAAGAAGGTTGTTTATTCATCACATCCTGAAGAATTAGCGGCAGGATTTGAAAAGATGGGTGCAAAGTATCTCCATGTAGTAGATCTAGATGGGGCAAAAGATGCGCATGCAACCAATAAAGAAACAATTAAAAGAATACGTGCTTCTATTTCTATTCCAATGGAATTAGGAGGAGGTATTCGTGATATGGATACAGTCTCCATGTATTTAGATGAGATTGGTGTAGATCGTGTTATTCTCGGTACTGCGGCGATTAAGAACCCTGCTTTTCTTGATGAAGCATTAAAGAAGTATGGACCAGAAAGAATTGTCGTAGGCGTAGATGTAAGAAATAGAAAAGTCAGTATTGCAGGCTGGCTTGAAACAAGTGATGTAGATTATCTAACATTTATTCATCAATTAGAAGAGAGAGGTGTGAAATACATAGTATGTACGGACATCTCTAAGGATGGTACTCTCACAGGTCCTTCTTTCCCACTTTATGAAGAAATACACGCGAACTCAAAGATTAACTTTGTAGTCTCTGGTGGTGTAAAAGATGATGAAGATGTCTATGAAGTGAATAAACGTGATTATTATGCTTGTATTGTAGGTAAAGCATACTATGAAGGGCGTATTAATCTAAAGGAGGTCATTGAAAATGCTGGCTAAAAGAATTATTCCCTGTCTAGATATTAAAGATGGGAAGGTTGTAAAAGGTGTTAATTTCGTTGGCCTGAAGGATGTTGGTGACCCAATTGAACTAGCGAAAGAATATGACCGTCAAAGTGCAGATGAAGTTGTCTTTCTAGACATTACGGCTACATATGAAAATAGAGATATCATCAAGGACCTTATCCAAAGAGGAGCTGATGAACTTTCTATTCCACTATGTGTGGGTGGTGGTATTCGTACTGTAGAAGATTTTCGTATGATTCTTGCGGCAGGTGCGGATAAGGTATCTGTTAACTCAGCTGCAGTCAAGAATCCAAATATTATTAAGGAAGCCAGTGATGAGTTTGGTGTTCAATGTGTTGTTGTGGCAGTAGATGCCAAGGCAAGAGAAGATCATTTTGGATGGGATGTCTATGTAGCTGGTGGACGTACTAATACGGGATTAGACCTCATTGAATGGGTTAAGAAATGTGAATCTCTTGGTGCAGGAGAAATACTTCTTACTAGTATGGATGCTGATGGAACAAGAGATGGATTTGATATAGATATGTTGAAGGCAGTCGTAGAAGCAGTCAATATTCCAGTCATCGCAAGTGGTGGCTGTGGTGGTAAAGAAGATATCGTTGATGTCTTTAAAGAAACAGATTGTGATGCTGCATTAGCTGCAAGTTTATTCCACTTTGGTGAAGCGACAGTGGATGAAGTTAAGGAATCCTGTGCACAGGCAGGTATTCCAGTAAGGAGAAATAAGTGATGAAACCAGATTTTGAGAAAATGAATGGTCTTGTACCTGCCATTGTACAGGATGTAAAGACTAAACAGGTATTAATGCTTGCTTATGTGAATGAAGAAGCCTATGAGAAGATGTTAGAAACTGGGGATACTTGGTTCTATTCACGTTCTAGAAATAAGTTATGGCATAAAGGTGAAGAATCAGGTCATTTCCAGCATATTAAGGGTCTTTATTTAGATTGTGATTTAGATACGATCGTTATTTATGTAGAACAGGTAGGAGCTGCATGCCATACAGGTTCTTATTCTTGCTTCTTTAATGAAGTGATTCCTTATGACAATAGCGATTTTGCACATGAACTTTATGATCTTATTGAAGATAGAAAAGTACATCCAGTAGAAAAGTCTTATACAAACTACTTATTAAATGAAGGTATTGATAAAATCTGTAAGAAGGTCGGAGAAGAAGCCACTGAAACAGTTATTGCAGCTAAGAATACATCAAAAGAAGATTTGATTGGTGAAATCGGTGATTTATATTATCATGTATTAGTCTTAATGAACGCTTATGGCTTAACTGTAGATGATGTTTTAGATAAATTAAAGGAAAGACATAAAGTCACAGGCAATAAAAAAGTATTCCATACTAGAGGAGAGATTTAAATCTCTCTTCTTTTTTGTTATAATTGTGCAAGAGAGGTGTTTGTATGAAATTAGAAAAGTTATTAAATGGTTTTGAATATGAAATCATTGGGAATAAAGATGTAGATATTACAACATTAGTTTATGATTCACGTAAGGTAGAAGAAGGCAGCTTATTTGTCTGTATGGTTGGTGCTGCTTTTAATGCGCATGATTTTATTGATCAGGTGATTAAAAAGGGAGCACATGCCATTGTGATTTCACAGGATGTCCCTTTAAAAGAAGGGATGACTTATATTAAAGTCAAGGATACGCGTATAGCGTTGGCTTTATTATCATGCGCTTATTTTAATTATCCTAGTAAAGAATTAAAGGTTGTTGGTATTACAGGAACTAAGGGAAAAACAAGTTCTTCATTAATGATCAAGTCTATTTTAGAACATGCAGGTAAGAAGGTTGGTATTATTGGGACAAATGGTACTTTTATTGGAGATATCCATGAACCAACAGCCAATACAACACCAGAATCTTATGAATTACAGCGTATTATGAGAAAGATGGTAGAACATGATTGTGAATATTGTGTTATGGAAGTATCAAGCCAGGCTTTGAAAATGAACCGTGTGGCTGGTATTGAATTTGATTATGGTGTCTTTACAAATATTTCACCTGACCATATTGGTCCAAATGAACATAAGGACTTTGCGGAATATATGGCATGTAAGAAACATTTATTTGATTTCTGTCAGGTCGGTTTATTTAATAAGGATGATGAACATTTTGAAGAGTTCACAAAGGATGTTCCTTGCAAGGTATTAACATACAGTATTGAAAAAGAAAGTGATCTCAAGGCAGAACATATTGAGTTATATAATGAAAATGGTGAATTAGGTATTACTTTTGATACAAAGGGATTAATAGATGCATCATTTAAAGCATCTATGCCAGGTAAGTTCAATGCTTATAATGCATTAGTGGCTATTATGATCTGTTATTTAATTGATGTCCCTACAAAGGATATACAAAATACATTACCACAGGTTCATGTATTAGGTAGAGGACAAGTCATGCATGTCTCACCTGATTATAGTGTATTAATTGATTATGCCCATAATGGTGTCTCTTTTGAAAGTATTATTTCTACTGTAGAACAGTATAATCCTAATAAATTAATTGTAGTCTATGGAAGTGGAGGAAAACGTTCTAAAACAAGACGATATGAATCTGGTGAAGTAGTCGCAAAACATGGTGGTTATTCTATCTTGACTGCAGATAATCCAAGAGGAGAAAAGATTGTAGATATCTGTAATGACATCGTAGTAGGTATTGATAAGTATCATGGTGAATATACGATTATTCCTGATCGTAAAGAAGCCATCTATCATGCCTTAGATATGGCAGAAAAAGGTGATGTTGTATTACTACTTGGTAAAGGCCATGAAACCTATATGATTGGTGAAGATGAAGTGACACGCCATTTCTCTGAAACAGAAGTATTAGAGGAATATAAGAAGGAGCGTGGACTCAATGCGTAAGATTGATTATCATATGCATACACACTTTAGTGGTGATAGTGAAGCGAGTCCTCGTGAACATATTGAACAGGCAATTAGAATGGGATTAGATGAAATATGTTTTACTGATCATCGTGATTTTGATTATCCTATTGATACATTTGATTTAGATACAGATGCTTATTTCATGGAACTAAGTGCCTTGAAGAATGAATATGTAGACCGTATTACTATTAAGATTGGTGTAGAAGTTGGATTAGACATGGATCATATTGATGAAATCAATACTTTTGTCGCACAATGTCCTTTTGATTATGTCATTGGTTCTATTCATGTTATTCATCATACAGAATTCTATTATGGAGAATTCTTCAAGGGTAAGACAAAAGAAGAAGCCCATAGAGAATTTTTTGAAGAAACTTTAAAGTGTGTACAGACATTTGACTGTTTTAACTGTTTAGGTCATTTAGACTATATTATGCGTTATGGTCCTTATGAGGATAAACATGTAGAACATGAGAAATATCAGGATATCATTGATGAAATCTTAAAGACACTGATTCAAAAAGGTAAAGGTATTGAAGTCAATACATCAGGATATGCATTAAATAAGACATGCGGTTTCCCTAATTTTGATATTGTGAAGCGTTATAAAGAACTAGGTGGTACAATTATTACTGTAGGGACTGATTCTCATACAAGTGATCGTGTCGGAGAACATGTCGAAGATGTTTTAAAACATTATCAGGATATTGGTTTTGACGATGTAACTACATTCACAAAAAGAGTGAAAGATAATTAAGTCTATGCTATAATGGACAGGATGGGAGAGATAAAGATGATAGAATTACTTACAAAAGATGATGTAGAAGAACTAAACGGCGAAAAAAATGATCAATACTACATTCCTGGTGAATTATTTAATGGGATGCAGTACAACCTTGTAAGACTAGAAGTAAAATGGGCTTATGTGGCTGTATTAAATACATTATTGAATAAACCACATTATGATCAGGATAATAATGCCTATGTAAAAGATGATTCTCCTGCAATTATTGAGATGTTAGTTAAGATTGCGAATAAGAAAGTCAATGCCGCAAAGATTGAAGGCTATCTTGATGAGATGGATGAATTAGAACTTGTAAGACGTGATGGAAGAAACGTTTACGTTAGAAAAATTGTTTCAATTTTTTAGAGAAAGGTTCCTTTCTCTTTTTTAATAGATAAGGGGGATTATATGTATCAATTATTGATAAAAACATTTGTACATGATTATAAGAATACAGAAGACGCACATGTTAGAGAACAATATGGAACAGTTTGTTCCATTATTTCTATTGTATGTAATATCATACTCGTTATATTTAAATTGATCTTTGGAACATTGGTGCATTCAGTGGCTATTGTAGCCGATGGTTATAATAACTTATCCGATGTCGGCAGTAATATTGCGACATTCTTTGGATTTAAGTTAGCCAATAAGCATCCTGATGCCCAGCATCCATATGGTCATGGACGTTTTGAATATATTACAGGTTTAGGTATTTCTTTTTTAATTATTTTAGTAGGTTTAGTAAGCTTGAAGGATGCAGTATTAAAGCTCTTTAATCCAGAAGCAGTCAAGTTCAGTATTCCCGCTTTAATTGCTTTGATATTCTCAGTATTAGTTAAAGTATGGATGGGTTATTTTAATCGTAAAGCAGGTAAAGAAATCAAATCAACTGCACTCGAAGCAGCAGCACAGGATAGTATGAATGATGTTATGGCAACTTCTGCCACTATTGTGGCTTTAGTGGCTTCTTTAGTGACTGATTTACCAGTGGATAGTCTCATTGGTGCGGCAGTCTCTGTAGTGGTTGTACTTGCAGGGATTTCTATCGCAAAATCAACCATTGATCCACTTCTAGGTATTAAACCAGATCCAGAAACAATTAAAGAAATAGAAGACTATTTAATGAGTTATGATAGTGTTATGGGTATTCATGACTTAATGATGCATGACTATGGTCCAGGACGCCGTTATTTAACTGTTCATTGTGAAGTAGATGCATCTATTGATATGATGACAACACATGATGAAATAGATAATATCGAACGTGCGATGATGGAGAAGTTCCATATTATGACTACAATCCATATGGATCCTATTGATATCCATGATACACTCACAAATGAATTAAGAGATAAAGTCAATGATATTGTAGAATCTATTGATGCATCACTTTCTATTCATGACTTTAGAATAGTGAGAGGTCCTACTCATACTAATCTTGTCTTTGATGTATTAATGAAGGATGATCAGTATAGTAAGAAGGAACTCAATAAACTCATTACTTCTAAGGTCAAAGAAATGAATCAGACATATTATTGTGTGATTAATTTCGAATATTCATTTGTCTAGAAGTGTACAACCATAGTAAGAAATGTTAAAATCTTAATAGATAATAAACAATAATTTCATATATATATTCGAGGTGATTCAAGTGAAGAAAGCAAGTAAGATTATTACAGGATTTAACAAAGGGGAATATAAAGCACTGATCAAGGATCTTTATCAAGAAGATGCCAGACTTACAAAGCAGAAGAATCGTTATGTCGCTGCATTAAAACAATTCATTGATTTATTTGGTGATGAAGAAGTAGAAATCTATAGTGCACCAGGACGTAGTGAAATCTGTGGTATGCATACAGATCACCAGCATGGTAAGATGCTTGCATGTGCTGTCAACCGTGATATTATTGCGGTAGTAACACCTACAGATGACAATGTCGTAAGAGTTGTTTCTGAAGGTTTCCCAGATATTCGTCCTATTACTATTAGTAAAGCAGGATTAAAGTTAGCTTTCGATGAACAGGGTACAACTGAATCTTTAATTAAAGGTATTGTATCTCAGTTCCAGAAATTAGGTTATGAAGTAGGTGGTTTTAAAGCTTATATTACAAGTGAAGTACCACTTTATTCAGGTATGTCATCAAGTGCTGCAATAGAAGTTCTTCTTGCGACTGTTTTAAATGGTTTATACAATAGTGGTTCTATTAGTCCATTAATTATCGCACAGATTGCACAGTATGCTGAAAATATCTATTTTGGTAAGCCATGTGGTTTAATGGATCAGGCAGCTTGTGCTATTGGTGGTCTCATTAAGATTGACTTCAAGGATCCTAAGAAACCACTTATTAAGAAGCAGATGATCAAGTTTGAACAGTTCAATCATTCTTTATGCATTGTAGATACAAAAGATGTACCAGTTAACTTAACTAAAGAATATCGTGCTATTATTGAAGAAATGAGATCAGTGGCTAAATATTTCGGTAAAGAATTCTTAAGAGAAGTAGATGAAAATGAATTCTACGATAATATTATTCCAATGCGTAAGGTATGTTCTGATAGAGCAGTTTTACGTGCTATGCATTTCTATAGTGAAGAAAAGCGTGTGAATAAGGAATTAAAGGCATTAAGAGATGGTAACTTCCATGAATTCAAGATTCAGATCAGACGTTCTGGTAATAGCTCATTTGAATATTTACAGAATGTTTATTCTTCAAAAGATCCTTCTCATCAGAACATTTCTCTTGCAATCTGCATGAGTGAAAAGATTCTTAAAGATAAGGGTGTCGTAAGAGTACATGGTCCTGGTTTTGAAGGTACTATTCAGGTATTTGTTGAAAATGATTATGCAAGAAAGTATAAGAACGAAATAGAAAAGTATATGGGTAAACATTGCTGTTATGTCACTCATATCAGACAGCAGGGCGCTATGAAAGTCATCTAAACGATGACTTTTTTTATAATAGTTTTACATCATAATACTTTAGATTTAACATAAAAAATGATAAAATGGCAAAGGACTTTTATGTATACAAGGAGGGTGAATAACATGGATAAGATGACAAAAGAACATCTTACAAGTCTCTTGATTAATGGGACTTCAGAACAGATTCAGGAAGCGATTGATGATATTCACCCCGCGGATATTCTTGATGTATTACAGGACCATCATAGTCAGTTAAATAATATTCTTGCGAAATTGCCTAATGATATTATTGCGGATGTTATTGAGGAAGAAGAGGATGAAGATGAACAGTATGAAATCCTTAAAACATTCCTTAAAGACCGTCAGAGTGCCATCTTAGATGAGATGAGTGATGATGAATTAGCCGATTTGATTGGTGAACTAGATGATCCAGAAGAGCGAGCAGATGTATTATCTAAGTTAGATTTAGAGGATAAGACACATATTGAAAGTCTGTTGAAATATGATCCAAGCACGGCTGGTGGTATCATGACAACAGAATTCATTTCTATTAAAGCGAATAATACTGTGTTAAAGACATTGGAGTTCTTACAGACACAGGTTGAAGAAGATACAACGTATTATTTATATGTTTTAGATAAGGCAAAGGTATTAAAAGGTGTTATTTCATTAAGAGATATTGTTTCTTCTCCTTTCGATACACCAATCATGGATATTGTGAATCCCAATGTAAAGACAGTGGATGTCAATATGGACCAGGAAGAAGTGGCTAAGAAGTTTATGAAATATGGCTTCTATATGATGCCAGTTGTTGATGCAGAGTATCATATGCTTGGTGTAATTGAAATAGATGATGTGATGGATGTCATGGAAGAAGAAACAACAGAAGATATCAACTTAATGGCTGGTATGAGTGGTGAAGAACGTGTAGACTCTACAGTATTAGAATCCGCAAAGAGCCGTATTCCTTGGCTTATTGTCAATTTATTTACAGCTGTTATGGCAGCTGCAGTTGTTGCTAACTTTGAATCTACTATTGCGAAAGTTGTCTCTTTATCTTCAGTTATGTCCATTGTCACTGGTATGGGTGGTAATGCAGGGACACAGTCACTTACTATTTTATGTCGTGGTTTATCTCTTGGTGAAGTGGATAAGGACAATGCATTCCAGATTTTCTGTAAAGAAATCATTGTTGGTTTATTATCAGGTATTGTGATTGGTATTATTGTTGCATTTGGTGCCTGGTGGTTTGCAAGTAACCCATGGTTTGGTTTAGTGGCAGGTTTGGCTATGATTTTAAATATGCTTGCAGCTAATATTGCGGGTTATTTAGTACCAGTTATCCTGAAACGTTTAAATATCGATCCAGCACTTGCATCAGGTGTATTTGTTACAACTGTGACAGACTGTATGGGATTTTTCTTCTTTTTAGGTCTTGCAACATTGTTCTTACCTTTGTTAGTATAAGAGATGGAGGATATGATTATGGAACATTTTACTTATAAAACTAAAGGAACTTGTGCAACTACTATTGATTTTGACTTAGAAGGTCATACAATTCATAACGTTGTATTTACTAGAGGATGTAATGGTAACTTAAAAGCCATTGGTAAACTTGTAGAAGGTAAAGAAGCTGAAGAAATCGCAGCTATTCTAGAAGGCAATACTTGTGGTATGAAAAATACATCTTGTGCAGATCAGTTTTCAAAAGCATTAAAAGAAGCAATCAAGTAATTAAAAAGGCAGAGAAATCTGCCTTTTAGTGTGCGCAATAATCACCTAGAATCACGGCACTGAATCCTAGTACTATACTTAAGACTATATAGAGTACTGCAAATGTTGTATTACCATTCCTATGTAGAGTAATAGATTCTAACGCAAATGTAGAGAAGGTTGTAAACCCACCACATAATCCTGTTTTAAGAAGTAGTACTAAATGAGGATTCATAGACTTCTTTAAAGCTATAGTACTAATAAAACCTATTAGGAATGCACCAAGAATATTAATAAAAAGAGTCAGTAATGGAAATCCATGGGTTGTCTTTAAAGGAATCAAACCTACTAAATAACGTAGTACTGAACCTATAAAACCACCCATACCGACATATAAACATGCTGTCATATATTTCATCTCCCTCTTGTGTATTATAAAATAGATGGAAGAGAGAATCAAAGGTGTTATAATACAAAAAAGAGGTGGTATTATGTTGAAAATTACTTATATAACACATAGCAGTTTCTTTATAGAAACAGATCGTACATGCTTGTTATTTGATTATTACACAGGGACTATTCCAAAAGTACCTGTTGGTAAGAAACTTTATGTCTTTGCAAGTCATAGACATGGTGATCATTATTCAAAGAAGATCTTTGATTTAAAGAATGATTACAAAGATGTTCATTATTTACTATCTAGTGATATAGAAAAAATAGAAGATGATTCTATCTCTTATTTAAAGGATAATATTGTTTATTTTGATTCTAATATAGAAGTGAGTACTTATTTATCAAATGATGAAGGTATTGCGTTTATGGTACAAGTAGACGGTTATACTCTTTACCATGCAGGAGATCTCAATAACTGGGACTGGGTTGGGGAAGATAAAGAGTGGCTTGACTGGCAGAAGAACCTTTATCATACAGAATTAGAAAAGATGAAGGATTTTGATATTGATGTGGCCTTTGTTCCTTTAGATCCTCGTCTAGAAGATAATTATCATGAAGGTATGACAGATTTCTTAAAAGTATGTCATACGCGTTATATTGTCCCAATGCATTGCTGGAATAAATATGATGTCATTGAAAGATTGATAGAAGAACATGGTCATAAAGATCAGGTTCTCGCATTTACACAAGAAGGAGAAGTAATGGATGTCAAAATATAAAATACTTTGGATTATTCCTCTCTTTTTTATGATTTCTATATGTGGTGTTATCTATTTTCAGAAAAATATATCGAATGAGATGTCTCATTCACAGATTGCTTATATTAATGATCATTTGATTATTCCAGATAGTCAGGAAATCATCGAAAAGGGATATCCTAAAAATGAATCAGGAGAAACCTATGGTCCTGATTTATCTGACTATGTAGGAACTGTCCCTGATTTGATTCTTGCAGAAAGTGAAGATGGGACTAAGGGTTATTTAAAGAAAGCAGACAAAGATTCTATTACATCCTCGTCTCGTACATTACCACTCTATTTACAGGATGGAAAGACAAAGATTGCAGAACTCACACTCAAAACAAAATAATTTCCCAGGAAAAGGAGGAATCACATGACACTCAATCAATTACGTTATGTAGTCATGGTTGCACAGACAGGAAGCATTACTCAGGCAGCTAAAAGACTATTTATCTCACAGCCTTCTCTTACTAATGCGATTAAAGAATTAGAAAATGAAATGCATATTACAATCTTTAGACGTACCAATAAAGGTGTTATTGTATCTAGAGAAGGAGAGACATTTCTAAGTTATGCAAGACAGGTATTGGACCAGGCAGATCTTCTTGAAGAACGCTATATGAATGATAAACATCAAAGTCCTCATTTTAGTGTGTCCTGCCAGCATTATTCATTTGCGGTCAATGCCTGTGTAGATGTTATTAGACAATTTGGTGTAAACCAATATGACTTCACATTAAGAGAAACAGAAACACATGAAATTATTGAAGATGTTTCTACTATGAAAAGTGAAATAGGTGTTCTTTATACATGCCCTAAGAATGAAGAAGTCATCATGAAGATGATTAGACAGAATAACCTGGAATTTAAAGAACTCTTTGTCGCAAAACCTCATGTCTTTATTTCTTATCACCATCCACTTGCTTATAAGAAGACACTCACACTTAAGGACTTAGAAGATTATCCATATCTTTCTTTTGAACAGGGAGAATATAATTCTTTCTATTTCTCAGAAGAAGTATTAAGTACATTGGATAGAAAGAGAAACATTAAGGTAAGAGACCGTGCGACACTCTTTAACTTATTAATAGGTTTAAATGGTTATACAGTATCTACTGGTATTATCTCTAAAGAATTGAATGGTGAAACAATCATTTCTGTTCCTTTATTAGTAGATGAAATCATGAGAGTAGGCACAATTACACAAAAAAATATGATCCTTTCCCGTTATGGAGAAGCCTATATGGAGGCACTCAAAAAGCATATATAATGACAAATGGCTGAATGTGTCACTTAAATATTACTAGCGATATTCTTGCTTTTTAGGATTTTTGTTGTAAAATACTACCAACATCACAAACGTGATGTTGAAGGAGGTAAGACTCATGTTGAAACGTTATTTAGAGAAGTTGATCTCTTTTGGCTGTAGTCTTCAGGATGTCCCTCGCGTAGATGTTAGTTATGAAATGCCAGAAGGTCAGAACTATCATTTAGTGAAATATATATCAGGAAAACAAGGATGCTTATATGTTGATATCGATTCTTTTAAGAAGGAGGATCAAAAATCCTTATTTGCGTTATTTACAGAATTAAGACGTTATTATCAGGATTATACAAATATGGAACATCCTCAAGATCTTGAATATGCAGTTGATGCCAATGCTTTTGCGGTAATGGTAATGAAGGTCTATTTTGGTGTAGACTCTCCAGTTAATCATGATCTACCAATGACAAGAGTGATGCTTGCATCACATCGTCTCTCACAACAATTAAATATCAAGTAAAAAGAGTGGCCGTGGCCACTCTTTTCTTAAGGATTGTAAGGATATGTTTTTTTTAGTTACTGGTTAGTAGCAACTAACTAGATATTATCATACACATGGGGTAAATGCAATAGATATATTAAATTAATTTATCTGGTCATATTACTTGTCTATTCTCTATAGTTATGATAAACTAACCATAGTTAGAGATGTCTAACTTGGAGGTAAACAATGAACAAATATTTAATTGAGAAAGTATATGGACGTGAAATTATTGATTCTCGTGGGAATCCTACAGTAGAAGCAGAAGTTACTCTTGCAGATGGTACAGTAGGACGTGCTGCAAGCCCTAGTGGTGCTTCTACAGGTGAATTTGAAGCATTAGAATTAAGAGATAACGATTCTAAGAAGTTTGGTGGTAAAGGTGTTTCTAAAGCAGTAGAACACGTAAATAATGAAATTGCGAAGGCCGTGAAAGGTGCAGATGCAAGAGATACATATCATGTTGATAAGTTGATGATTGAAGCAGATGGTACAGAAGATAAATCTAACTTTGGTGCCAATGCCATCTTAGCTGTTTCTTTAGCTGCTGCTCAGGCTGCGGCTAAGAGTGAAGGTATTTCTTTATACCGTTTCATTGGTGGTGTGAATGCGAATAAGCTTCCTGTACCAATGATGAATATCTTAAATGGTGGTGCTCATGCCACAAATACTGTAGATGTACAGGAATTCATGATCATGCCAGTAGGTGCTGATAGCTTCAAGGATGCCTTAAGAATGGCGACTGAAGTATTCCATGCATTACAGTCATTATTAAAGTCTAAGGGACTCGCTACTTCAGTAGGTGATGAAGGTGGATTTGCGCCTGACTTATCAACTGATGAAGAAACAATCGAAACTATTTTAGAAGCAGTTAAGAATGCTGGTTATGAACCAGGTAAAGACTTTGTGCTTGCAATTGATGCTGCATCAAGTGAATGGAAGACAGATAAGAAAGGCTTTTACAAATTACCTAAATCAGGTCAAACTTATACATCTGCAGAACTCATTGCACATTGGAAGTCTTTAGTTGAAAAGTATCCAATCTATTCATTAGAAGATGGTTTAGATGAAGAAGACTGGGAAGGCTGGACACTTATGACTCAGGAATTAGGAGACAAAGTACAGCTAGTAGGTGATGACTTATTCGTTACTAATACTAAACGTTTATCTAAGGGTATTGAATTAAAAGCAGGTAACTCTATCCTTATTAAGTTAAACCAGATTGGTACTCTATCTGAAACATTAGAAGCCATCAAGATGGCACATAACGCAAACATGACAGCAATCGTATCTCATCGTTCAGGTGAAACAGAAGATACAACTATTGCGGATTTAGCTGTTGCGCTCAATGCAGGTCAGATCAAGACTGGTGCACCAAGTAGAACTGAAAGAGTGGCTAAATACAACCAGTTACTTCGTATTGAAGAAGCTTTAGGTGATAGTGCAGTTTATCCAGGTATTAAAACATTCAAATTTAATAAATAGTATTGAGGCAGAGAAATCTGCCTTTTTTACTTCTTTTTTAATTGTTTTGTGTTATGATGGATTAACATATTTTCGGGGGAAAACATTATGAAACATTTTAAAAGAGGAGTACTTCTCACTTTAATTGGTGGGACATGCTGGGGCTTTTCAGGCGCAAGCGGACAGTTCTTATTTACTCACTATCAAGCAAATCCTATGTGGCTCACATCTATGCGTATGTGCTTTGCGGGATTATTAATTACACTATTTGGTGTATTTACACAAAAAGAAGCAATGAAACGTTTAGTAAGTCAAAAGAAAGACCTGCTTAAAACATTTGGTTTTGGTTTTGTCTTAATGTTGTGCCAGTTCACTTATTTACAGGCTATTAATACATCCAATGCCGGGACTGCTACAGTATTGCAGTATCTTTCACCAGTCTATATCATGGTCTTCATCTGTCTTACATCAAAGAGATTACCTAATAAGATTGAAGCATTATGTATTTTTCTTGCATTAGGTGGTGCCTTTGTGATTGCAACTCATGGCCGTTTAAATGGCTTAGCACTTACTCCTGCAGGATTATTCTGGGGAATCTTCTGTGGTTTTACAGCTGCTGCATATTCTATTTATCCTAAGCGTCTCATGGCTGTATATGGCAGTGTACCAGTAACAGGTATAGGAATGTTGTTTGGTGGTATTGTGCTACTATGTGCAGGCAAGACATGGACGCTTGCCCCTGCATTAGACTTAGCTGGAGTACTTGCAACATTAGGTATTATTGTGATTGGTACAGCTGTTGCCTTCACATTATACTTACAGGGAGTTGTAGATATTGGACCAGTTAAAGCCAGTATGATTGCAAGTATTGAACCTGTATCTGCGACATTATTTGCGTTTGTATGGTTATCTACACCGTTTAAAGGTATTGATCTTGTTGGTTTTGCGATGATTCTTGTGACAATCTTCTTATTAGCTCTTCCTACTGATCAAGTGTTAAATTCATAACTATTACATGTCTTTTGTAATATAATAGTTTTAGGGAGTGGTTAATATGGAGAAGTTAAAAAAGGGGATTCCATTTCTCATTTATATGATGATTTGGTCTTTATATATTTTATTTGCCTGGTCAAGAACACATCCAGGACAGATTATTGAAGTGTCATTATTTGTATTATATTTAGTATTACCTGCATCAGCTTTTATAATTTCAGTGCTGTATGGGCAGTCAGATCATCGTGCTATTTACTTGTTGACAATATTTTTTGGTATGATGGAGATACTTGGCTGTTACTTAAGCTTTATTCATGTATCATTGACTGATATTGAAAAGATACTTGCACCAAGTTCAGAAATAGTATTATATGGTGTATTACCATCATTACTTGGAATCATGATTGGACAATATATAAACAAACAGAACCGCTACAACCTGTAGCGGTTCTTTCTTATAGTTCTTTATCGTTAAGAATAGAGATTGTACTTCTATATGAGATGATTAAGACAACGAGTACAATGAAGGCATATATTCCAATGAGTAGGAATGCTGAAATTTGACTCATCAACATTCCTACAGAAGTGGCTCCACTTGCAACTGCAAGAAATAAAAGAAGGACCAGCATTAAGACGATGATAGTTGCTTTTTCACGACCATATCTTATCACTACAGGAATCGTGATAGAAAGATATATGAACCCACTAAACAGCATGGCAAGCTGAACAATCACTGTTTCTAAGTTGATATGAGTTGCGGATGTTATAAGGAATGCAATCAGCCAGGATATGAATGTAATAGTGAATGCATAGATATATTTCTCTATACAGTATTCTTTCTTGCTGATAGGCAGGGCAAAGAGATAAGCCATCTCATTATGGTACATATCATAAGAAAATGAATTGAATACAAGTCCTGTTCCCATAAATGTAAGATAACTAGAAATATACGCAAATCCAGAATTTGCATAAGCCATAATCAAACAGATCACAACAATCATTACAATATATTTTATTTGAGATTTAAGTAATAATAAATCTTTTTTGAATAGTCCTTTCATAAGCGTTCTCCTTTTAATAGAACTGGAATCATAGTATCAATATGATTCTGTTCAATCACAATAGTAGGATAGTTTTCACTATAGAACTGTCTAACATTAGTCAGACATGAATACCCAAATGGTTCTTTCATTACTGCAAGCAGGTAATCCTTATCCAATGTTTCATAATCCTCTTCAGATACTTTTAACACGCCATAAAGAGAAAGAAGTGTATCCATCTCTTCGTGCATAATCATATGTCCATGATCAATAATATAAAGATCATCACATAATGATTCTAAATCACCAGATATATGAGAAGAAATAAGAATCGTACAATCTTCCTTTTCCATATAATCTCTTAGTATATCTAGAATTTCATCTCTCGTAAGAACATCAAGTCCTGCAGTTGGTTCATCTAAGATCAGTAACTGTGCATGATGTGTTAAGGCAATAATGATATTCAGTTTTGCCTTCATACCTGTAGAGAATGTACGTGTTTTCTTATCTAAAGGGATATCAAAACGCTGACAATAAGAATGAAAAAGGTCTTCATCAAAATGTTTATAAGTACATTTAAGAATACTAATCATATCGGATACAGTAAAGAATTCACTGAGTCCTGTTTCACTTAATACAACACCAATATCCTGTTTATCAGGTATTTGTATGTTACCTTCATCAATAGGATTAATACCAAGAATACTCTTGAATAATGTACTCTTGCCAGCACCATTCATTCCAACAATTCCAGTAATAACACCTTTAGGAATATCTAAGCTGCATTCAAGAGTAAATGAGTCATAACTCTTTTTCAAATGATCAATGTGAATCATAAACATCCTCCATAATAAGAGATATCATGTCCTGCATTTCCTGATAAGTAATGCCAGAACACTTCCCTTTTTCTATAGCACGAGATAATAGTTCTTCTGTTTCTTTTAAACAATTTTCTTTTACTTCATTTTGAGAAACCTCTAATACATAACTTCCTTTTCCATGAACCGTTGTTGTATAGCCTTCTTTTTCTAAGAAATCATAGGCTTTCTTTACAGTTAAAGCACTGATCTTTAATTCTTTAGATAAAGCACGTACTGAAGGGAGTGCTTCGTTAGGGGATAACTGATTAGAAAGTATTGCTTCTTTAATAGCTTCTACAATCTGCTCATATATAGGAACCATTGATGAATGATTAATGATAATATGCATATCTCTTCCTCCTATAAACAGTATATAACAGTATATAACACTGTGCAATATAAAATTCAAATTATGAAAATAATAAGCATAGTTTTTCAATGTTTGATAGTATACTCTTGAACACAAGGAGGAGATAATAATGAGTTTTAGAGAAGACTTTTATTGGGGTGGCGCAACTGCAGCCAACCAGCTAGAAGGTGGATGGCAGGAAGGTGGAAAAGGTATTTCCTGTCCTGATGTATGTACTGGAGGAAGTGCAACAGTAAGTAAACGCATTACACCAGTATTAGAAGAAGGTACTTTCTATCCTTCACATGATGCGATTGATCATTATCATCGTTTTAAGGAAGATATTGCATTATTTGCAGAAATGGGATTCAAGATGTATCGTTTCTCAA
>OQVT01000207.1_pt1 | contig 28290 bp, 10 predicted proteins | sample 1691561 | NCBI WGS metagenome assembly OQVT01 (sample SAMN03418260, study PRJEB22391) | human gut metagenome | biome: human-gut; feature: organic feature; material: feces | host: Homo sapiens | place: Tanzania | collected 2013-01 | reverse complement strand
TAGTTGACAAACGAGCCAGAGTACTTGCTGCCCTTTGTGCCATAAGGATTGTCGGTAGCCGTAATCCACATACCGCACGGCTGGCGATTGACATAATAAGCGGCCTTTGCCCAACGACGAACGTCGTAGAAAGCGAATCCCTCACCGAACAATTCTATCTGACGTTCGCGGCGAATCTCCCACAATACGGGGTTGACATTGTAGTTGCCGAACTTGCCGCCATGGCCTGTCCACCAAGGAGCGTCGCCCTTGTCGCGGTTAGGATCGAAGTCGTCGTTGATGTCGGCTACAACCATGTGTGCCACACCCGAACGGTCGCGCAACTTGTTTATGGTCTTGTCGGCTACGCTCTGGTCGAATCTGCCGAGTTCCCAAGCTGCCTCAGCATAGTTGAGCAGCACCTCTTCAATCTTGAATATAGGCTTGTCGGCTGTACAGTATGAGCTTGAACCAGTAGAGAACTCCCACATGTCGTAGTGCTTCCAGGTGTAGTAGCCTGTGCGGCAACGCATATAGGCAGTTGTAGAGTTATCGGTCAGGTTAGGACTGTTCTTCGTGAGCGACGCTCCCCAGTTCTGTCCTGGTACTCGCTTCATACCGGTTCCGCCGAACGTACCGCCACGCAGACACTGCGTATTGGCACCGAGATAGTCCATGTATGTGCGATACTTGGCAGCCTCTTCAGCTGTTACGGTGTGTCCTTCAATCACGTCGCCAGCCTTGGCGTAGCGCCATGACTTGAACAGATTGACTCCGTCGACATTGCCACTGTTAGGAACTACTACGTAAGGCGGCTGTATGTTCTGGTAGAGACGCGGGTCGCGGTCGGCGAAAGTGTCCCACATATCCTTGCCGCGACCGCCCTTATAGCCCGAGTTGGGGTTGGCTATAGGCTTGCCGTTCTTCATAAGGAACATGTCTACAGTGTACTGAGGCACGTCTTCGTGATGTGCAGCGATGTGCTCGTAGTCGTTGCCACGGTTCATCAGTATGCCGTCGACATACTGCTTGAAGAAGATTACACCCGGAATGTTGGTCAGGTCCTCGGTAGTCCACATCTCGCCATAGCCCGATGCAGGCGTATTCTCCGTACCATTATATAATGTAGGATACTTAGCCATGAGTTCGCCCGACACGGTGAGACACTTGTTCAGGTACTCCTCATACGGTTCGTCGAGTCCATGATACTTTGCCCATGTGCCCTCGCGCAACAGGAAGCGCGACAAGGCGGCACGTGCGGCATCGGCAGAGATAGTGTTGTCGCCGTCGTTGAAGTCGCCAATGTTGTTGATGGCATACTCCAGACATTCCACTATCTTCTGTGCCACTTCCTTACGCGGTGTGCGCGGACCGTAAGTTTCGGGACTCTCCTCGTTGATTACGTTCTCAATCCAAGGCACATCGCCAAATCGGTCGATGAGTTCCATATACCACCACGCCTTGAAGAAGTAGCCTACCGAGCGCCAATGCTTGGCTTCCGACTCCTTAAGCACGCCGTCGTCAAGATGCGAGAGCATGATATTGATGCGGCGTATATAGTCAAAGTTCCATCCGTTGCCCGTTGTTGTCTGTGTCACATTGCGATAGGCATACTGGTTCTTGCTGTTGTCGCGGCTTGTCACGAGTCCGCCGTAGAAGTCGCCGTAGAACTGCGAGTTGACAACGCAGGTATTGAAGTTGGTGCGGATGTTAGTGTCAGTAAACATGGCGTAGCACGGATACATGAACGCCTTGAAGTTGTCGTACTCAAGGAATGCGTTGACCTCGGTCAGGTCGGTCTTAGGCGTCTTCTCAAGAAAGTCGTCGTTGCACCCCGTGAGCGTGAGTGTTGCGGCAAGAGCTGCCGCGGCGAATATCTTATTATTCATTGTTCAGGCTTTTATAGTTGTGTTATTAGAATGTGATGTTGGCACCTACAGATATTGTGCGGTAGTAAGGATAGTCCCATACAATACTGTTGCTGGTGTTGCCTTCGGGATCGTAGCCCTTAGGCAGGTCACTGATAGTGGCAAGGTTTTCAACGCTGACGTACACGCGTGCCTGCTCTATGAGCGCCTTCTTCACCCAATTGCGTGGCAAGGTGTAGCCGAGGGTGATGTTCTTGACGCGCAGATAGGCTGCATTCTGCAGATACTTGTCGCTAACACGAGTGTTAGAACCTACGTTGTTGCCCTGATTGTAGATGCGGAACAACTTGGCGTTGGGGTTCTTTGCAACCATATAGTCGGGATCGGCAGGATCATAGCTCTTTGCCTGCCAGTAGTCGGTCTGGTTAGAGAAGAGCGGCTGGAACACAGCATCGCCCGAACCGGCACCTGCAAACGGGAATATTGAAGAGCCTGAGAGCCAGTAGTCGCGCTTGCCTACGCCCTGCAGACGTACGTCGAGACTGAATCCCTTGTAGCTTGCACCCAGATTGGCACCGAACTGATAGCGTGCACGAGTGTTGCCAATGATCTTACGGTCGCCCGGATCGCTTAATGTGCCAGCGCCGGAATTGATCACTCCGTTGCCGTCGAGGTCCTTGAACTTCACGTCACCAGGCTGAACAGAATAGCCCTGGATAGATGTCACGCCTTCCTTCAGAGTCCATACGCCACGCTTTGCATCGTCCATCACGAAGTCGTCGATGCTATAGTAGCCGTCAGCTACATAGCCCCACAGCTCGCCAAGCTTCTGTCCGACGTAGTACTGGCCAATAAGTCCGGTCTCGTTGTTGAATTTCTTGATCTTAGCCTGATTGTCGTAGATGTTGAAACCGATGTTGTAGGCGAAATCACCGATACGGTCGCGCCATGTCAGGTTAAGTTCCCAACCGTCAGACGAAAGGTCGGCGATGTTCTGAAGCGGTGCCGATGTACCCACAACGCCCGGTATCTCGATGCCGTCGGCAAGCATTCCGTCGGTGCGGCGCTTGTAGTAGTCGAATGTCATCTGCAGACGGTTGTTCAGAGCCGTAACGTCAACACCGAGGTTGAATGTCTTCACGGTCTCCCATGTGAAGCTGCTGCTGATGAGTCCCGGCGAAGAGATTACGTTGACCTTGTCGTTCTTGTCGAGCCATACTGTGCTTGGGCTGACGGTCATGGTCGAAAGGAACTGATAAGGATTGATGTTCTGGTTGCCGATAGAACCGTAGCTGGCGCGCAGCTTGATGTCGTCGAGCCATGTGCGCGACCATTCCATAAACTTCTCCTGTCCCAAACGCCAGCCTACTGACACTGACGGGAAGAAGCCGAAGCGGTCGTTCTTGGGGAATTTGGACGATCCGTCGTAGCGACCGTTAAGCTCGAGCAGGTAGCGGTCCTTGAATGCGTAGTTGAGACGTGCGAAACCGCTTCGTATTGAATACTCCGAATAGCCGTCGGTGATGCTCTTGTCGCCCGAACCGCCAGCAAACGAAGGCACCGACGGAGTAGTCTGTCCCTTCACCTGAGCATAGAACGACTTGTACGAATAGCTCTCCTGGTTGAAACCAGCCATTGCCTTGAACGAGTGGTCGCCCCAACGATGGTCATAGTTAGAGAACACGTTTAAGGCATTGTAGCGCTTCTGTGTGTCCTGCATGTTGTAGTAGTCCTGTCCCGACTCTACCGACCACTTTGATGCCAGCTGCACATCGGCAAAGCGGAAACGCTCCGAATAGAAGTGCGAGTCGGCATCCTTCTTGTCGAATGTATATTCGGCAGTGATGGTCCAGTCCTTCAACGGCTTGAAGATAGAGCGTGTAGAGACACGCGTTACTGCCGTATTCAGATGTGATACGGGAGCCAGTCGGAGCATGTTGCTCGGTGTCTGCGAGGGCAGGTCGTCCTCAATTCCGAGTATCGAACCGGGTATGTCGCCCTCGGGATAGTAGCCTACAAGACGTGTGGTGTAGAATCCCGACATGTTGCCTACGTTCACCGGATTGGTCTTGTCGGCATCGGTATAGAGCAGGTTCACCTCCTGTGTAAACCACTTGTTGACATCGGCAGAGACGAAAGCCGAAATGTTCTTGCGCATGTACTTGTCCTTGCTGGTGATGAGCGGACCGTCCTCACGGCTCAGGCCTGCCGACATACGGAAACGTATGCGGTCGTTGCCGCCCGAGATAGACACGTTGTGGTTCTGCAAAGCGCCCGTTGTGAGTATGCGCTTGTACATGTTCTTCTCGCTGAGCCAGTACACACGGCCGTCCTCATCCTTATAGATGCCGTCGCCTACGGTGTTGAGCGACGACGGATTCTGCTTGTACTGCTGCAGATACTCGCGCCACTTTGCCACGTCACCGTTGCCTGCCCAGTAAGAGTTGGTGTAGCCAGCCTCAAGATAGGCATCGATATATTCGGTCAGACTCGACTGCTCGAGCACGTTGAGCGAGCGTTCCCAACCTACGTTGAAGTTGTAGTTGAGGTTGAGTTTGGACTTGTCCTTGGGGCGTTTTGTAGTTACGAGAATCACACCACCGGCAGCACGCGCACCGTAAATGGCTGATGATGCGGCGTCCTTCAATACCGATACGCTCTCGATGTCGTCGGGATTGAGCAGGCTGATGTCGCCCTCTACGTTGTCAATAAGCACAAGCGGACCGCCGCCGTTGATTGACAGCGTACCGCGGATGTTGAACGACTTGGTCTGTCCAGGACCCGTACCGCCACCGATGGTGAGTCCGGGCATGGCTCCCTGCAATGCTGCTGCGGCATTGGTTACGGGACGGTCGCCGAGCACTTCGCTCATCTTCACCTGCGAGACCGAGCCTGTGAGGTTCTCCTTCTTCTGCGTACCGAAACCTACAACCACCACCTCGTCGAGGGTCTTGTTGTCTTCCTTAAGAGTAATGTTGAGCGGTGTGCCGTTCCATACCACTTCCTGCGAAGTAAAACCGATGAACGACACTACGAGGCGGCTGCCCTTCTTCACGCCATTGATGGCGAAATCGCCGTCAAGTCCGGTCACTGTTCCGTTGGTTGTGCCTTTCACTACTACTGAGACGCCAATGAGTGTCTCGCCATTAGTGTCCTTAACGACGCCTTTGCATGCGGAAGTCTGCTGCTGCATGGTCTGCAAGACCGATGCCGAAGCACCAGGAACCGCACTCGCACCAGCCGGAGTTGCTGCCAATGCTGACAATAATAATGTCAATGGGATAGTCCTGTTTTTCTTCATCTTGTAAGAGATTGTTTATGATTAGTTCTAAAATGTATAAATCGATATATAAGTTCAGGTTGCCGTATTGCTACCTTTAGGTTTCGTCCGTTTTGAAGTTGTAAAGATAAATATAATTTCGGCAAGTAGTTGTTTTTTTTTTACAACATTTTCACATGGTTAACAATCTGTTACAATTACAACACTTTTGACTGCGAAAAAAAAGCCCTCCGACTGTCGTCACGACAACCGAAGGGCTGGGATTATATTATTTCATATTAATAGAGAGAGAAATCTTACTTGCCGCCCAGATACGTCTGGGCGAGATTGAGCATTTCGCGTATGCCCTTGTCACGTGCGCTCTGCTTCATGTCGTCGAGTATTCCCATGCACGAGTTGCGCTCGTTGCTTTTCAGAAGACTTTTGTGCTCGCGACACAACTGCAGCAACTTGTTGACGGGCGGCATTATACGGTTGGCAAAGAAGGTCTGGTCCTTGCCGGCAAACTGCACCATCTGTATATACTCGGTGCGCAGATCGTTGAACCGCTGTATGAAGTCGCCGCTGTTCTTTATGGGCACATCGATGCTGCTTGCCTTCTTGTTGTCCTGCGGACGATACACTATGCTGTTGCCCGTGTTGCGGTCATAGCGTATGATGGTGCCGTCGGAGTTGACCGTGATTGACGTGTTGGTGTCGTCGGAATTGACGGTGGTAGTGGTCTTGGTTATGGTCTTGGGCAACGACCTCACATATTCGGGGTTCAGACTGTATACATGTATGATGTCTACATACCACATTTCCTTATTCTTCTTGTCCTTCTTGCCTTCATACCATGCCAATGCATAGCACGTGCGACGCTTCGAATCGGCAGGGTCCTTAAAGTAAAGTACGAAGTAGTTGCGGTCGGAATATTTCATAAACACTATCGAATTTTCCGAATTCTTGCCGTAACCTATTCTACTGGCAGAGCCGTCATAGCCTGCCATACGCTTGTTCACCGAGTAGGCATTCGCCTGTTCGTCGTTGAAGGCATCCATCAGCTGCTTGAACTTGCCGCTGTTCTTTGCCACAAGAAATATATTTCTTTCATAAACGCATTGCTTGCCGTCGGTGTCGGTGGCGGTTTCCTTGGAGGTTGAAATTTCTTCAACAGCACCTTTCTTGAACTGCTCCACTACGCGTGCAATGGTGGTCTGCGCTGCCGCAAATGCCGGAACGAGCGCAAGGGCGATAATCATTGTGAATATCTTTTTCATAATCGTCAATGTTTTATTAGATGTATTTATTCGATGCGAGTATATTATTCATCCGATGTCAATACTGTTCGTCGGCGGCTTCGTCGTCGATTTGGTTGAGCATATCTACTGCAAGCAGCGTGTTGCGCACCTCGTCGACAAGCCTGAGCGACTCCCTTATGTCGTGCTCTATGCTCTGGCGCTCTGCCTCGGACAACTCGTGTATGGCTACAAGGCAGTCGGTGGCAGAGCCGTTCATGTTGGCATTGGCTTCGTGCGTGATGCTGTCGGTGGCGGCAGTGTGAGCCAGATAGGTCTTGGGCGGAGCCAAGTAGTAGCGGCGGCGTACGCTTGGGCGACGACGTTGGGGCTGTGGCTTGAGCTTTACGGAGTCGGTCACGACGTTCTGTTCAGCCTCAACACCTGTAGACGTGCTGCACGTGTCGCTCACTACTACAGCCGATGCTATGGGCTGGACGGGTGCCGACGGGCGATGCATTATCAGCAACAGAGCCACGGCTGCTGCCACTGCCACTGCCCCACTCCACCATGCTGCGATGCGAAGGCTGCGTCTGCGCGGAGCGACAACCTTGCTGCCGTCGGGCGCAACACGAGTGTCTGCCTGCCCGGCTGAACCGTCAAACTCGGACAAAGCGCCTAATGGCATGCCTTCGTCGAAGTAGGCGAACATGTCGCGGTAGGGCTTCAGCGAGTCGGGCACATCGGTAGCAGTGCGGAAGTAGCGCGCTATGAGCTGCTCCTCGTCGACGGTTGTCTGTCCGTTCATGTATTTGTCTATGAGTTGCTGTATTTGCATAGCTGTCATTTTATTGGGGTTGTTCATCTTACTAACTGAGCTTTCGCAAGTTCAGAGAATTCAGTAGTTAAAGGAGTTAAGAAGTTAAGCCAAATGCTTATAATGCTATATCGAGCAAATAAAACTAATGGCTTAACTCCTTAGCGACCGTAGGGCGCGACTACTCCTTAACTTCTTAACTACTTTCGCTTGCGAAACTTAAATTACTGTTAACTCTTTACGCTGCCGTGCAAGCATTGCCTGCATCAGTTTGCGACGTGCTCGGGAGAGCAGCGTGGGCACCGAGGCGATGCCGATACTGAGTATTGCGGCTATCTGCTGGTCGGTCTTGCGTTCCACCTGACGCAGGTGCAGCACCTGATATTCCGTTGACGGCAGTGTCTGCATTCTCTGTTCGAGCCACCGCTCATCGTCGGCTACCTCCATAAGCGTGTCGGGCTGGGTGTGGAGTTCGTCGATTATGGGGCGGCTGTCCATCGGAACGGTGCGCCGTCGTCGGTGAATGTCTATCGACAAATTGCGCGCCACGGTGACGACAAGGGCCTCAACACGCTCCATCTTTAGCTCTCCGCGCAACGACCACAGCCTCAGCAGCGCATCCTGCGCCACATCCTCTGCATCGTCGGCATCAAGTCCGAGGCTGCGCGCTGTGTCTACCGAGCGTTGGCGCAGCACGGGTGCTATATGTTCAAACTCCTTGTCTTTCATTCTTTGGGCTTTCTGATATATAAACGCAGAAACAACGGATTTATGAACAAGATTAACATTTGTTTGTATTTGAATGGGTTGCCTTGTTTTCAAAAGGACTCCTTTTGCACTCTGAAAGGACTCCTTTTACTCTCCAAAAGGACTCCTTTTGCAACCCAAAACGAACCCTTTTGCAACCCAAAAGGACTCCTTTTGAAAAGCGACGGAAATTTAAGGGACAAAGGAAAAGGGAAAAGGGGGAAAATCAATTGGATTTTCTATACATTACAAAACAAAAACGACACGAACCCGAGGTTGCCCCCTTGTCCGTGTCGTTCTTACTAATCATATTTACTAACTGCTTATTTCAGTTTGCGCACGCACACCTGCTTACCCTGTCTTACAACCTCCACTATCACTACGCCTTGCGTTCCTGCCGTCATCGTTACGGCATCGGAAGTGGCTCGTGTCTGGTTGGCTATCATTCCGTTGGGCAGATACAGCCGCACGTCGTCGTCCGTCTGAAGTCCCACAATGCGTATGCGGTCGGCTGCCACACGGCTCACATAGATTCTTGAAGCGTCGGCATCGGCTGTCTTGCGGAACGCTATCGAGAAGCGGTTGTTCTGCTCGCCCTTGGCAGTGGCGTTGAAGGTGTAGTCGCCTTCGAGCAGATCCACGGCCTTGCCTGTGCTTGCGTCCTTCAGCAATACTGCCTCGTAGTCGGTGGCATCGCATCCTTCGGGCACCTGCATCACGTACATTCCCGCCTCGGGCACGCTGACTCCAATCTTCACTTCGCCCTCTTCGTCGAGTGCGGTGAGCAACGAGTAGCGTCCGCCGTTGCGTTCGGCGTAGATGAGAGGTTGTGTGCCCGACATCCACTTAACGCCGTCGGCTCCCATGTCGTAGTCGCTGCGAGCCTCGTCGTGAGGCACTGCCTGGAAGGCGAACTCATCGGCATGTACCGTTTCCGAAGCCTGACGAGTGGCTGCGTAGGGCGCTATCGCTACTGCCATGCGTGTAGCCGAGGCGTAAGCTTCGCCCGAAACGTCGGTGGATTGTGCCACGCTGAACTTCTCGGATTCTGCAAGTGTAGCGGTCTGGGTGAACACTGCGTCGAACGGAGGAATGTGTCCCGGCTGCTCTGCATCAATAGTGAGATTCATATTGAGCGTCTGCATCTCGCCCGAAGCGTTGAGCCAGTAGGCTATGCGCGGATATTCCATATCCTTATAGTTCATCGAACAGATGTAGGGCGAACCGAAGAGGTTCCATCCCATGTTCTCCTTGTGGGTGAACTTGGCTCCGCCGTCAGCCGGCTTCGACCACGGTGAGCGGTTGTTGCTCTGCTGTAGCGTGACGTTTTGATTGTCGCCGGTTATCTGCCATTTCGGATGTTCGCCGAACTGCTGGCTGTAGAAGCGTGCAGTGAACTTCGCTGTCTCTCCGGCATTGGGCACAAGCGCCAGTCCGATGTTGCTGAGTCGGTCGGCAGCAATCCATGCTCCGTCCGTAGCATTGTACTTATAGTCGTACTTGGCTCGCTCCTTGGCGTTGTAGGTGTAAGCCTTGAAGCAGTCGGAATTGGTGACATGGTCTACCGTGAACGGCATGTACACATACTGCGACTGTCCGTTCTCGAACTCGCGTTCTACTGCCAGGCGCATATATCCGAACCAGTTGTTGCGCGAACGCAGTCCGGCGTGGTGCTCAAGCAGCAGGAATGCTAAGTAAGCATTGGCGTTGTAGTTGGTGCCGAGGTTAGGATAGACCCCGTCTTCGATAGCCAGTTCGCGACCGCTGCGCACGTACATCACCGAAGGACAATGCGGATAGTCGGCAGCATTGATTGTCGTTGTCTCGCCAACTTTCAAGACGTTCCATGTCTCGAAGCAACCGTTGTCGAGTTTATTGCGCAAACGCTTGTTGCCAAGTACGTCGTAGGCGTGGCCCACCTTATCTATACACGTCTTTGCAGCGGCGTATTGCGCAGACTGGTTGTCCCATCTGTCGAGGTTGTCGTTGTCGTCGTCGTTGAGCTGATAGCAACGGTAGAGCAGCGACGAGGGCACATAGCGCGTGTGACTGATTGTGTCGGCTACGCTGACGGTGCCCGTTACTGCCTTACCTTGCTTCCATCCCGGTGCCCGGTTGGCATAGCTTCCGAGCAGATCGGGCATGAAGCTGAACTTACGTGAAGCGTTGGTGCTGACATTCTCGATTGTTCCCTGGCTCGAAACGTTGACCGCACGAACATCGGAAACGGTGAGCTGTGATATTGCCGAAGGCTTGGCGGTCTGCTCCCATTTGCTGTCGTAGACGAGCGAGTTGTACAGTACGCCGTCGCCCGTACCCGTTACGTTGCACTCAACGAGCGCTCCGCCGAGCAATCCCTTACGCAGCTGGGCTGAAGCCGTAACGTCGAATCCGTCTACTACGGCATCGGCATTCATCGTAAGACTGCCTATCTTCGACATGCTGTATCCGCTTTCGAACGCTCCATGACGCTTGCTGAGGAGGTCGCTGGCCACCTTCTTGGCATCGGCTGTGGTCTCGTCCATTGAGGATTTCTCACCGTTCATATTGCCATAAACGTGTACACGGTCGAGACTGAGCTTCAGATTGTCTACACTAACTTTCTGGTCGACAAACACATAGCTGTCCTCAGAGTATCTACGCGAATAGAGTCCGGCAAGGTCAACAGCCGACTGGAGGTCGCCCATCGACTTGTTCCAGCTCTCGCCCGTGTTCTCAGCCGAAGCTATAGGCGTAACGTAGAGTATCTGACGCAGCTGTGCGTCGTGCTCGTAAGCACCCACATCAACGGCATCGCCTACAAGTCGGCGCTTGTTGGCAAGTTCCACTTCGGTGTCGGGGATGGCTGGATTGGCTGCCGTTATCTTTGCATCGTCATAGCCGAGCACCTCCTTCTGATAGTGAGTATTCGAACCTCTGTCGAGCAAGAAGAGCGACGGACGCAGCGTATAGTCCTTTGCTGCGGGATTGGTGAAGTTAGGTCCGTTCATGGCATCGGCATTAGCCGGACCGTTAACTACTCCTTTGGGCACCTTGCCGTCAGCATAATGATAGGCAAACGCCTTGTTGTTGCGTGTCAATGCAGTGCTTTCTATGCCAGTAATGTCCGATTCGAACACTCCGCCTTTGTCATAAATGCTGCCTTTCTTTATCTCGGTAGTTCCGTCGGCAAGCTGCGTCAGGTCTTTCATGTTGTCCTCGTTCTGCCACGAAACAGAGTTGAAGACGCGAGTATTATCAAGCGAAGCTGCGCCAAACTCAGTTGTTGTAGGACTCGAAGCGATAGCCGGACCGAGGTTTTCAGCAAACGTTGCGTTTACAACCGTAGTCTTGCCAGTAGTGACAAGCGCTGCATTGTTGCCCACCTTAGCGGCTTCTCCGGTTTCGTTCTTGATGTTGCTCTTGCACGAATCGCTTGCAAACACCGTATTATATATAAGCACCTTGCCCTTATTCTGAGCCACAAACATTCCGCTTCCTACATTCTCACGGAATCCGCCGTTGCGTATTGTGAGCGAGCCTTGGGCATTGTCAACCTGCGTACGCAGTCCTCGACCGTAGTCGTTGGTGAATGTCAATCCCTCGATTGTTACGGGCTTGTGCTTCGTCATTACGTTGAGCAGACTGCCAGCCTTTAGTATCGGCAGCTTGCTCGGAACTATAACGGTCTGCTTGGAGAAATCCTGCAGAGCCTTGTCGCCATGTCCTTCGCCCGTACATGCGCCCTTAATCGTAACCGATTCGCCCCATTCATCGCTTTCACTTGCATACAACGAGAAGGCATTACCGGCATGAAGTGTCGGCGAGAAGTACTCTCCGCCACGCACATATACGGTACGCTTCTTATATCCTTTATCCTTATTTACGGCACCATCGGGGTTTGCCATAGCGATGATGGCGCTGCGCAGGTCGGACGATTGGTTAGCCCAGTCGCGTCCGTCAGCGTCGCCTTGCTCGGTAGTTCCGATGTAAACGCCGATGAGTTTGCCAAAGTCTAACTTATACTGATACTCATACAGTCCGATGTCGATGGTCTTGTCGGCGAGAGTTCCGTCTTCGTTGAGTCCGCCGAGATAACGTGCGTAGTCTGTCCATTGCGCATCTTCTACAATACCATTGCTGTTGCTCTGCGTCTGGCGGCGCAACATGTAGCGGTTTATACCATAGTCGGCAGCGAAGTAAGTGCGTATTGTGTCCGACACAACATTCTTCCAGAAGTCGTAATAAGATCCTTTCTCGTCGGTGAAGTTGCCCGAGGCATCCTTCTTCAACACTCCGTCGCCGGCATCAGTAAGTATTGAGATGCCTGCAGGGTTCCATTGCGACTTGAGGTCGTAGCCGTCTACGCCAGCCAATGCGGTCGGTTTGGTAAAGCGCGGACCGTCAATCGCCATGTTGTCAGGGCTGAGTACGATGTTGTCGTTGATGAGTGTGCGTACAACGCTGCCGTCTTCGCGCGTCACATCCGTGTAATCGGTCTTCGGATTGAGATTGACAAAGACGTCGCTGGCAACATGACTCACATTCTTCAAGAACATCTGCTGACCCTTGTCAGCCTTGTTTCCCCATACAACACTGTTGCATGCGAAGTGCTTATCGTCAAAAATCTTACCGTTCCAGTACATTCCTGCACCCATAGTAGCCTTGTTTCGGGCTGCTATCGAGTTCATAAAGTGCATTTCGTGAGTAGAAGCACCGTTGCCGACATTGAAGTATATGGCTCCACCCATACCGTCGCCTGTGCCGTCGCGCGACGGTTCGGCGCTGTTGTTTACGTAGAGCGAGTTGGCAGTATAGAAACTTCCGTAGGTGTTCTGGTCGTCATAGTTGAAGTGGAGGGCTCCACCCTTGCCTGCTTCCGAACGCATGCGCGCGTCGGCTACAGCTTCGTTGCCTGCTACAAGCGAACCCAATACCGAAAAATCGGCATCCTTGATGAAGGCGGCACCGCCATGTATGCCTCGATTGTCAATCAGTCGGCAGCGGTTGAGCGTAACGTTTACACCATTACTATATATACCTCCGCCGTGACCAACTTCGTTCAGTCGCTCCTTACCGCTTTCGTCGAAGTCGAGGAACGACGAAGTTGCACCGTGCTGGATGGTTATTCCGTCGAGAACTATACCCAACTGCTGGCGCCTCTTTGCCTTGTCGGCATCCGGATACTTCGTGTCATCGTAGGCATAAACCACGTGATAGGCACGTTCGGACTCATCGTTGAGCAGGTCGCCGGTAAGAATGGTGAGCGAGTTGAACTCCCACGGCTCAATGATATTGTTCAAGTTGCGGTCGACAAAATACGTAGATGTATTCTGCTTGCTGTTGCGTTCGGCGAGAATATCGGTCATCTTGCCGTCGGCAACAAACGTGCCAGTAGGCTTGCCTGGGAAGTCTTCATCGACAAGTTCCTTGCCTGTGCAGTAGAGTTCCTTACCCGTGAATCCGCCATAGAGCGCCGTGTTGACCGGAATAGAGAACGAACACATACGCATATCGTTGTCGAGCTTGGTTGAAGTGGTGGTACGTGCCAGCACCGGTACATAGGTTCCCTTAGCCAGGAGTATCTCGAAGTGGGTGTCGTCAGTGGCCTTTCCGCTTGCACGCATCTTGCGGATGTACTCCAGAGCGTTGCCGAGCGAGTTGAACGGAGTGTAGAACGAGCGTCCCACATACTTCTGCTGAATGTCTGCCGACACCTCGTTGCCGCCGTCGAGCGACACAAACAGTCGGGTGAAGAGATTGTCGATGGCAGCCAGGTGTACTGCAAACGCACCCACGGTGAGCTTGTTCTGCAGGTTAGTGACAGCAAATTCCACCGAACGCATATCGTAGGTTGCAACGTCGAAGCGCTCCTTCCACACATCGAGCATAGTAGCGTTGTCAGCTCCAGCGTGTATAAGCTGCGAGAAAGGACGCGGAACATACATGTCGCCCGAAAGGAAATAGCGTGTATTCTCGGATGTCATCGAGATGTTGGGGTGCTTCGACTTGAGCTTGAAAGTCTCGATGAAGCAGTCGTTGAAGGGATATTCGCGGCCTGTGGCAGCCTTGTTTCCACTTACAGAACCATAGAGCTTGGTGTCCTCAAAGTCCTTGTCGGCAATGCCGCTCAAGTTCTTGTCGGATGCGGCAGAATTGCCCCACACCACGCAGTTGGCTGCCATAAGCGCTCCTTCTTCAAAGAACACGCCTCCACCTGTATTCTCAGCCGTGTTGCGAACGATTGTTGTAGACATGACATAGGCACGGTTGTCGGGTGTACCTTCTTTAGTATCGCCGTTGTCAACATACATACCTGCACCTGTACGAGCCTCGTTTTTGTCAATCTTAGTGCCGCTCACGATGGCACCAGGCATAAGATACAGACCGCCACCACGAATAGCCTTGTTGCCCGCTATGATACAATTGCGCACATGAGCGTTCTTCGGCACGATGGCAGCACCGCCCAAAGCCTTGTGTCCATCGTTGGTGATTGCCTCACCGCTGACGATGAAACATCCGTCGATAGTGGCACTGCTGCTCACCGCTTCTTGGCTCCACTTCTGCAAATCGTCGGTTGGCCATGAGCCGAATGTTACAGCGTGATGACCCACAATACGGTCAACGGTAGAGGTGGCAGGCAACTTGGCTACTGCCGACAGAACCGTACGGCTGTTGGCAAGGGTTCCGTCTGTCTGCTTGCGCCATCCGTCAAATACGTTGCGATTGTCGTCATACCAGTTGTAGCCTACCAGTTTTATTGTCTGTGTGGTTACAGTACCTACGGTTTCGCTTACTGTCTGCTGATCACCCTCGTAATATCCGCCCATCAGCGTCACTCCGTCAGGGATGAGATAGGTGTAGCTCTGAGGGTCGGAAGGGTCGGCAAGGGTGTTGGGATGATATATGAATCCCTCGCTGGCGTTGTTCATATTGTAGCCAGCCACCTTCACAACGAACTTCTTTATTGCGCTGAAAGTGGCATCATTAGCCTTCTTCTTGGCGAAGCACTCGCCCGCAACGTTGAGCACCTTCTGCAGTTTTTCGGCGCAGGCAGCATTCTCCGGATTGCGTCCGGAGTTATCGCCATAGCCAGTCTGCGTCACATAGAACACGATAGAGTCGTTGCGTGTCTCGTAAGCTATGTTAGAGTAGGCGTCCGACTCGTATGCGCCGATGTCCACCTTACAGTCCTTGATACGGTCGGAGTAGTCCATATCGGTGAGCGGAAGGTACACTTCAGCCACCTCATTGTTCTGGTTGAGGTTGTCAGTACCGCCGTTCAGACACTTGGTAGTGCTGTTCAGACGATAGTCGTTGGTATTGCGGGCATCGTCACCGGCTGCAAACGGATTGCAGGAAGATTCCTCGCTACCTTTATATATAATGTTGCCATTGGCTGAAGAATAGAGTTTCTCGTCGGCATTGCTACCGTTTCCGCTCTCGTTCCACACACCCGCCGTGCTGTTTTTACCGCCTATAAGGAAGCAGTTGTGGGCAGGTTTGAATGTGCTGACGCTTGTTGACGACACCTGAGGATTGTCGGGGAAGTCGGTACTCTTATTTCCGTAGACGATACAATTGTAAAGCGACAGCTCCGACGATACGCCAGTGGCGTTGCCAGCCGATGCCCACTGCTCTATGCCGGCACCGTTTCGGCGTGAAGTATTGTATGCTACGGTGTTGTTGTAGAACTTGGCGTTCTCGATGAAGATGCCTCCACCGCTGCCCGACTGTGCCAGATGGCTTACCACACGATTGTTAGCCACGACCATATTGTAGCCCGTGCCCACAATCATATAGGCTCCGCCACCATAGTCGTCAACATCGCCGAAGCCTCCAGTTCGGTTATACGAACCTGCACCAACATATCCGTCCGACCAATCGCTCATCGTTTTAGCATTATAGTCGGTGGTAAGATTCTTCAAAATGAAGCTGTTGGATATCTTCGAGTTGACACCATCCATGTAGAGTCCGCCACCTCGTGTACGGTAACCATGAGTAAGGTTGTTGGTGATGATGAGGTTTTCGAGTTCAACACCATGGAACACTCGCACGCCAGCACCACCGTCACGGTTAGCCATATAATTAATAATGTAGCCGTGGCGAACGGTGAATCCGTCCCACTTCACATCTTCGTATTCCTTATATACGCTCGGTTTGTTGCCGCCGACATAATTTTCCCAGTACCTGCCACTGCTGAAGCAGCGGTATTCGTTGGCACAATAAGGCGCACCGTTACTGTTTCCTGCCACATGCCAAGTTGTCACACAAACGTCAGGTTGATACAGAACATAGTGTCGTTGGCACATGCCGGTAGCGTTACTGGTAACGTCTGCGGCACATTCATTTACTATTTTCGAAGCAAAAGAGGATATGTCAAGATTGTCACTTGTACTGCCTGTCACTGGCGATTCCTTGCGTATCTGAAGTATAGTTTCATAATCGGCCTTTTTACGGTCTTTGTCTGCCGAACGAGCCGGAACGTACTGCGAAAGCAGCGGTTTGCGTTCCTGTTCGCTTGGATTTCCGTCCTTGGGGAAACCTCCATAAACCTTGACACCATTACGGATTACAAAGCCCTTATAGTCGGTATATACACCGGCTCCAACCCATACCACCTTAGGTTCGAATCCTGCATCGTTCTTGTGCAGGGCGTTGTACTTGGCAGCCATTTCCACTGCCAACTGCAAACCGCTGATATATCGTTCCTTGCGGTCGTTGTTGATACTGTTATAGTTGCCTGTTGCGTATGCCCAGTCCCACTGGTTGGTATTGCCTTGATAATACTTGTCCCACGCTTTCTTGCCGGCAGCAGTATTTTGATAATTAACAGCCCAGTCAGGCACAAGGAAGCGTGTATAGTGTCCCGACGCCGGACCATAATAGGGTTCGGTGCGTGTTGGAGTGGTAGTTGTGCCGAGATACGTTGAGTAGTTTGAGTTATCATACGTAGCAGCAAGCATCATGCCATTCTCAAGCACATATATGGAATTGTCTGCTTTGTCCATATTGAGCGTGTCGCACATGGCATTGCCATGGATGGCAGTATCCCACGACTTTCCGTTGTAAACTACACCGGGATGTTCATTGAGCAAATTGAAGTCGGGCGTTCCATCAATCTCGTCGAGCACCTCGGTGTTGTCCTTTGGTGCCACGGTGTTGTACGAACGCACGTAAATCACGCTGCCCGACTTAGGCAGCAGAGCCTCAACAGCACCCAAATCGGGTGCGCCACCGAGGTCACGGTCGTTGCGATAGAGGTCTACTGACATATCGTCAGCCGCCACAGCCGCCTTGTTGATGACCACCTGCATTGCCTTTGAACTGGTGAGCGGACGATAGTCGGCATTGCCACCATAATAAACGTTGCCAGACTCGGCTGCACCACAGTTTACAGAGGGGTTGGAGAAGTTGGCAGCTCCGTCCTTACCGGTTGACGCAATGTTAAGGAATGTATTGTTGCAAGAGGCTGTCACCGTACCGGCAGGATACTGGTTGCCAACAGCATACGATGTCTTGGCGTTGGGATTGAGATACTCTTTCTGCGGAGCCCACGCTATGTTGTTGACGATAGTGACGTGATTGAACTTCATATACTTAGGATCGACGCTTATAAGCCACGGATCGTCGCCCTCAGCATTTTCCGCTGACACAACAACAGTGTTGTTGTTGATGACGCAGTTGCGCATCACGAGCTTCACGTCGTCAGCCAATGTGGTGGCTCCCACAGCCGGACCTGTATAGGCACGGTTGTTCTCGATGATGCAGTTGTCCATCTGTACAGATGCTCCATTGAACAGAAGCACACCTGCACCGGTGTGTATTGTAGAGTTCTCGGTAGCGTTGCCGCCTGTCACGGCAACTCCGTCGAACGTCACGTTGGCACCATTCTGCACGCGCACCGTATGATACGAGTGGCCGCTGAGCGCTCCGATAGTATAGCGTCCGTCAAACTCGGTGCGGCAGTTCTTTATGTCGCGGTCGGCATCGGTAGGCGTAGCGTTGGCTGAAGCCGACGGATAGCCGCCCACGATGCGCAGCGGACAGTCCATACGCGGAATACGGTGAGACACGGATCTGGCGTCGTTGTTGTCGTAAGAGTATTCGGGCTGGATGTCGCCCTCGCGCAGACAGATCTCGAATATGGTATTGTCGGGATTGAGTTTAATGCGATCTTGTCCTCGATAAGCATCAGGTGTCTCCACGTTAAGTTTCTTGAACAACCATGTGGCAGGCAACGAGAAGCGCTCGAAGAAGACGAGCGCATCGTGCAGCGACGGTGCATTGTCGCGCCATGACGAGCCGTCGCCGTCAGCCTTGGAGGCATTGGGGTCGACATACAGACGCACAACGTCCTTGCCGCCGCGGCGCAACAGAGCCGGACGGAAATCGACTACATCGGAGTAGTAGGCTCCGATGGTATAGGAATTGAATATGTTGCCTATGATGTCGGCAGCTGGAAAGAACAGCAGTTCGGCATCAAACATATACTGGGGCAGTCCTGACGAGCGCAGCGAAGCGCCGTTCTTGGTGGGCCAGTAGTAGTCGATTGTATTCCACGACGACTGCAATCCGATACAGTCGATTATCTGATTCCATGAGCCGTACTGCTCAGCGCCTACATCGTTGAGCTTGAATACGCAGTCAGCGGCATTGCCTCCGAGTGATATTGTGCCCGACTGGTAGACGTTGTTCCACACTGCCGAGTTGGGCGATGAGAGTGCATTGTTGTAGAACCGCACGTTGGCGGCAGTGGCATTTGAGGCATATATCTGTGCCTGCTGGGTTGCCGAACTTGCCAGAGAGCCCTCCGGGCGCTTGATGCCGTTGTTCCAGATGATGTTGTTTACGGCATAGCAGTAGCCATTGACGTACACTCCACCAGTGTGCGAAGCGTTATCGTCCGACTCGTCGGTAGAGGTTGAGGTGTAGTTGTTGACAATGGTGTTGTGTATGAGGTTGCCCGACTGGTCGGCATAGACGGCACCGTTGGCGGTGTTCTCGTTGTTGGCTACTACCGACAGGGCGAGTATGGCATGGTCAGCCACCTTGCCCTTCTTCATGTATACGCCTCCGCCATTGCGCGCCTTGTTGTTGGTGATGACGCAGCGCGACACGATGCCGAATCCGTCGATGTATACACCGCCGCCGTCGCCGGTTGTGTTCACATTATTATATATAAGGCATTTCTCGACACGTCCGCCACCGTTGTACACGGCGGCACCTCGTCCTGCGGCAGAGCAGTAGCGCACCACGCAGTTGCGCAGTATGGCATTCTCGCCCATAAGCACTCCGGCTCCGTCGTTGGGCAGATAGCCTTCGCTGACCGAACCGGATTCGACGGTGTGCTTGCCGCCCTCGATGGTTACACCGTCGAGCACAGTCTCCTTGTCGAACATTGCCACCTTATTGTCAGACGTGCCCACTCCATTGGCTGCAATGGGTGCAAACCACACCACATGATACGATCCGCTGCTGAATACCCACTCGCCCTTGGTGCTGTTCCATACGGGAGTGCTGCAGGCTTCGCCCTGGAATATGGTGCGATACTCGTCGCGGAACTTCCAAGTATATTGAGGATCGCGGTTGGGGTTTTCATCGCCAGAACCTTCGTAATAGCCGTCGCGCTCGTCGATAGAGGTCTCCGTGCCACGGAATCCGCCAAAGACATTGATGCCGCTGTGCATGAGGAATGCCACGGGGCTGTTGTTGTCTTCGGTGATATGGGTGCTGGGGGCGTATGTTCCGGCTGCCACCCACACCTCGCCACGCTGGCCTGTGCCGTCGTTGAGGGCGTCGATGGCTTTCTGTGGTGATGCGTAGGCGGTAGCCCAAGTAAGTCCGTCGTGGTCGTCGTTGCCACCAGCAGCAGCTGTCTTGACGTAGCGACGGCGCGAAGCGGGCACCTTGGTATAGGCGTAGGCACCTATATCGATGGTAGTATTATTATCATCATCACTGCCGAAACGGTTGTCGGCGCTGAGCGCACGGTCGCCCCAAGTCTTAGAATTGTACTGTGTGGGGTCGCCTTTGGCAATGAGTGACGAACCGTAGTCAATGGCATACGACCACTGGGGATAGTCGGTGGTGGTCCAGATGTAGCTACGGTCGTATCTGGCAGATGTAACCGGATCCTTGAAGTTGGGCGTTGCGCCGTCAGCTGCATTGTTGCTCTCTTCAAGAACTACGTTGGTGTCGTCGTCGCCGGGGTCATCCTCGCCACGGTGTGTATAGTATGCGCCATGACTGAAATGGGGCGCAGGCGAATACTTGTTGAGTCGGTGGTTGCCCCAGACGATGGTGTTGTAGACGGTGAGCTTGTTATTTTTGTCTGGCGACACGTGGTCGATACCGGCGCAGTTGTTGCGCGAAATGGTATTGTTGACAACGGTATTGGCTTCCGACACACGCATACCTCCGTTGATGTTGCAGTAGACGAGGTTGTTGACGATGTCTGCCCTGCCCTCTGCCCAGAGTCCGCCACCGAGGTTGTCGTCGGCTCCTCGTGTGCCTGCCACGTTGTTGAAGAGGGTGTTGTAGCGTATGTAGGCACGTTTAAGGGCTTTGGGCTTGACGTTGTCGGCAACGTATATGCCACCGCCACGTGCTGCATAGTTGTTGGTGAAGAAGCAGCGTGCCACGTCATAACCGCGCTCGCCGGTGTTGTTGTCGGCTGTGCTGGCATCGGTGATGTACACGCCGCCACCGTAAGAATCGGCTGGATCCGACGCACTGCCGCCCACAATGTAGAATCCGTTGAGCACAGTGGGGTCGTTGTTGGTATTGAGATTGCCGGCAGTAGGGGCAAGACTCATCGTCACTACATGACTGGCGTTGTCCCTGCGTGTAGAGTTTTGCGGAAAGAGCAGCCACGTGTCAGACACGGTGTCGTTGAGGTCGATGTCGGCAGTGAGCACCGAACGGTACTTCATGTGCGAGAGGTCGCTGCCGACACAGCTGCGTGGGTCATTGGCAGGGGTGTCGAGATGTTCGGGATTGATCTCGGTCTCGTTGCCCGCAAAACCTCCATACATGCGCACACCCGACGGCAGGACAAAGCCATTGCGGTCGGGTACGGTGTAGTAAAAGGCTTTGCCAGTAGCTTCACTGGCTGTGTAGCCCTTGGCAAAGATGAAGTCGCCTGCCTTAACCTTTGCCAATGCCTGCTGCAGCGATATAGCCTTGTCCCACGAAGAGCCGTCGGCTGTGCCTTCAGTGGTAGCCGAGGGGAGGTCGTGAGGTGCCTTGACGTAGTATTTGGTCTGCGCATTTAGCGCAAGCGGCATTGCCATAAGGGCTGCCGCTGCCATTACATTCTGTATAAATCGAAGCATATATTAGAATGATGTTTAGTTGGTTCCCTGTGTTTGGGTGATGTCCCATGTGAATTCCTTATTGGCTGAAATGCCGCTCACCGTGGCGTTGATTTTATACCAAGTGGCTGCCTGGGGCTGGCTGTTGAAGTTGACGGTGACGGCTGATGTCTTCTCTTTGCCGTCGGCATCCACTCCCTTGACGTCGAAGGTGAGCTTGGGCTTTGTGCCTACAGCCTTCTGCGACTCGGGGAAGACGTAGTGATAGGCGCGACCGTTGCGCTGGCTTATCTCGCTGGTGTTGAGGAATGTGGCGCTGCCGCCTACCGCTTCGGTGGACGTGGCGAGCTCGGGGAAGAGGCGGCCGTAGCCTAAGCTACTGACCGAAGGATTGGAGGTGTACTTGAATCCGGTGACGTAGGCGCGCAACTGGCTGCCTGTGAATGCCGAAGCGGCATCCCACTGCACGTCGATCTTGCATGCCAGACGCACGAGCCTAAGCACGGGCACGTTGTAGGGCGACTCTGCCGAGGCTGAGGGTTTGGTTATGTCGATGGTGCCCTGTTGGGTTTTGTCTTTCAAATCACGATAGTAGCCCGTGGCAACGCTTAGAAACTTGGACGTGGCATCGGCGCTGCCTGTGGCGTAGGAGTTGGAAATCAACAGATTGTCTACTTCCTCCTTCGACTTGCATTGTTGCAGACTCTGGTATATGTCGTTATTGGTTGCTTGGGAACTGTAGGCTATGCCGTAGCAATAAACCACTCCGGGCATGAGCTGAAGGGTGTAGTAGCGCACGTTGTCGCTGTCGTTGTAGCGTTCGAGCTGGTTGAACTGGGTGCGTGTGATGCGGTCGACTACCACGTTATTGGTGCCTCCCTCGCCATTCTTGTAGACAAAGGCGAGCAGGAAGGTGTCCCAGTTGTCGGCTTCGCCTGTGCCTGTTCCGGGGTCGGCAATGCGCGACGACGGGGCTTTGGGAGCCTGCACAAGCATGCGCAGCGTCACCTTAGGCTTTGTGGAGGGCGACGGCTCGTCGCTGCTGCTGCCGCATGAGGCGAGGAGCAGGAGCGTGACTATGAGTGTGAAGATATAGTTTATGCGTTTCATTTGTATATGACTGAACTTTCGCAAGTTCAAAGAATTCAGTAGTTAAAGGAGTTAAGAAGTTAAGCCAAATGCTTTTAAAGCTATAAATTAAGCAAAAAAACTAATGGCTTAACTCCTTAGCGACCGTAGGGCGCGATAACTCCTTAACTTCTTAACTACTTTCGCTTGCGAAATTTAAATATATGGTTTGTGTTGAAGTGAATTGTCAGATGTCGATGTTGTGGTCGCCTCCGGGTTTCCAGTCGAGTTCGACGCTGGCGCCTACGTTGTGCAGATTGGGCACCACTTCGCCACGGTTGTTTATCTTGCACTTGATGATGCGCAGCTCGCCAGCCCGTAGCGGCTCCTGAACGTAGAGCGTGGTCTTGGTGTATTTGCCCGCCATGCGCACCACTATGCCTATGCGCCATGTGGCAGACTGGCTGATGCCGTCGGCTGAGGTGTAAGTCTGTGCTGACGTGGGCGACGGCATTGATGCGGCGTAGAGCGCATACTGTCCGCCGGCACTGACGGGAATGGAGCGCACAACGGTGTGGCGTGCGAAGTGATAGGTGCTGTCGCTGACGCTGAACTCGGTAGCCATGTCGTCGACATAGCCCGAAATGCTCTGCACGACGTTGCTGCCTGGGTCGAGCACGAGACACGAAGCGCAGTTCTGCATGTAGAGGTCGGCATGGTAGGACTGGCTCTGGTCGGCAAGAGCCATGTCGAGTCGCGATGTGAAGAGTGGATGGGTGTGGGTGTCGATGGTGTCGGCTGGGGTCTGGCTGAGCGTCAGCGTAGAGGACGAAGCGGCTCCGTCGACAGTCACAAACGGCTCGGCTGCGGCATTGGCGAGTGCCAGGTTGCGGTAGTCGAGTTTCTTGAGATAGAGGGTGTACTGGGCATGCGAGGCGTTGATGTCGTGCTGCTCGTGCTGCACGACGTTGCCCGTGGCGCTGCCGAAGAATGAGAGGTCGAGGTCGGTGGCTGTCGTGGCAAACACCCTACTGAGCGGTGCGAGCAACCGGGCGGACAGCTGCTGCTCGGCAGGGGTGGTGAGGTGGCGCTGCAGAATGGCAGGCACGTCGGTGAGCTGGCGCACGGTGTAGTCGATGGTGTAGTTCTTGCCACACTGTGTCAGGTCCTCGTCTATGCACGAAGTGAGGCATGCCGTGGCAATGGCTGTTGCCGCGACAAGCCTCACGCCGTGTCGTAATGTCAATGTTATCATGTACGTGTAGTGTTAAAATAGTGAACGGCAGCCTGATCAAGGGCTGCCGCCCTGGGGGCAGTCGGGGTGTGCCGACTGCCAAGTTTTTATGGAATGACTGTGACGATTACTCTTTGTTGTCATTCCATTGAGTGACTATACTCAATTAGTCGATGTTAACGTCAAACTGGATACCAGCCTGCCATTCCAAATCAACTGACAAACCGAGCTGGAGCTTTGTAGAACGCAGGTCGGGGATTGTGTTGTAAGCGCTCTTGAGCGATGTGATGTTGAGATTAAGAGTTGTCTTGTAGTCGCTCATGAATACTGCAGGGTTGGTAACGTTTGTAACAGTCTTGGCATCAGGATCAAGCTGACCTACGAGATAGAACTTGCCACCGGCAGGGATAATGCCGTCGATTCCACGGAATGGTTTGTCTGTATTGTTGGTCAATTCGATTGCTACGTTAACCTTGTTCTGGTCTGTTGCAGCGCGGCCCTTGTCGTTTGGCAGAACGATAGTGTAGTTGGCTGTTGATGCTGCGCCGTTCTTGGCTACGATGCCTGTAGGAATAGCATTGTCGTAGATGGTTAAACCGAATGCGTCATCAGTTGCTGGCTGGAAGTTGAAACCAACCTTTGTTGGCTGACCGCCGATAAGCAGACCGCTTACGGGGAAACCTGCTGCAGGAACGGTTACAGTACCAGCAAACTCGCTTGGGTCGGTAACTGTGAGACCGGTGTTGTCTGACAATGTAGCAGCACCACACTTAACGGTAGTAACGAGGTTAGCAACTCCGTAGTTGATGTTCTTACGCATAGCGATAGAACGGGTTGTTGCCTTAACGTCAGATGTCCAACCTGTTTCAAGTGTAGAAGTAGCGCTCAACCAAGGAGCAGACTCATTAACCCATTTAGAAGTTGTTGTAGGCCACTGTGAAGCATCAAGCTCCATAGCAGTAGCTGCGAGGTCGCTGCTCTGGAAATAATAAATTGCAGACGGGAAGCAAATCTTTGAGGCATCAAGGGTTGAAAGACCTGTAAGACCAGATGTTGCTGCATAAGAGAATTTCTTTGTTGCTTCTGCAAATGACAACTCTACTGCACCATCGGGAAGATTGATGTTGTTAGGATATGTGCTGTATGCGCTACCGTCTTTGTATGCAAGTGTAACGTAACCGTCAGTGCCTGTTGTAGTTTTAAAACTTTGGGCTATTTGGGTACGGATTTTCTCTGCAAGTTCTTTTTCTGCAGTATTAGAACTTGTAATCACACCACCAAGGCTGTTGTAAAGCGACTGGAGAGTAAGACGGATGCTGTTGGCAGAACCTGCCTTTGCCTTAACGAAATTAGCATAAAGATTGCCGAGTTTTGTATCAGTAGCTGCATCAGCCCAACCTTCAACACCTGCTACACCATTAAGAATACCAAGGAGGGCTGTAGGAGAAGTTGTATCTTCCTTCTTAACGGTAGCCAAAGATGCTGAGATATTGCTTGTTGCTGTAGTTTCTGTTTCGGGATTAGTTAAGTTAAGCACACCAAGTTCGAACTTTTTAGCGTCTGTTGTTCCCTGAGGAGCGTGAGCATAGAAAAGGAAGTGTGTTGTTCCTACGGGTACAGATACGTCGCTGTAGATCTTTGACGAAGCTGTTGTTGTAATGCCATCGATATTTGCAAGGGCAAATGTGGCTACGCTTGAAGAAGAGGCGTTTGGCTCAGCCTTGAAAGCATACATGCGAACGTCCTCCATACCAAGGAAATTCGTGTTTGACTGTGTGTTATCGCCACTCATACGTGTGCCTCCGTTGGCGCGCGGAATGTTAAGGGCGAACTGTGTTTTCACTGCCTTGGTTTCGCCGGGGTTTGTTGTGGGGTCATTGCCGAGGTTGTCAGACGAGCACGATGACATCACACCAAGTCCTGCAAGGGCAACTGTACCCATGAGGAGAAAGCTGTTTAGTTTCTTCATAAAAATGAACGTTTTTGTTAATGTAGATGCGTTGGTTTTCAAGCCCCGTACGTTGGGGTTTTAAGCCTTTTTCGTTGTGTTTTGCAAAAGGAGTCGTTTTGCCTTGCTAAAGTTGTCCTTTTGCTCACCAAAAGGACTCGTTTTGCGGTCCAAAAGGAGTCCTTTAGCACCTCAAAAGGAGTCCTTTTGAAATGCCGCAGGATTGCCTCTACGTAAGCGGTTGATTATCAACGCATTTACGATGTTTGTTTATAATGTTTTAATTGTCTTGTCGTATTACACGTTACCTATATTCCTTTACTGTTCGGCACGCTGTATTGCCTCCCATTGGCGCAGGTTGTCCTGTGCCTCGGCGTTGCCATCGGCGGCAGCGCGACGTATGTATTCCATGCCTTCGGTGCGGTTGCCCGTCATGTAGAGAGCCACGCCAAGGGCGTTGTAGGCTCGGCGGTCGGTGCTGACTGTGCGCAACTGCTGCAATGCCTCGGCATACTGAGAGCGGTTGATAAGCTCGGTAGCGCGGTTGATGGTGGCTGCTGCGGTGTCGGGCACGTAGTCGTAATAGACGCGCAGATAACCTGAGTTGCGCTGGTCGGCAAGCACTTTGTCGCGCAAGAAGCTATATGGCTTTCCTCCGCGTAGTGTCTTCAGCTTCAGCTCACGCTTATTGACATCGCTCTCGGTGTCGATAATGCGAAGCATCTCGTCGCGACCGTCAAACTGCAGGTCTTCTATCTGCGAGCGCAACTCGGTCCATGCCTCGCCACCGTTGGCTACATCGAACATCGAGTCGGCTATCTTCACACGCTGCTGTATGTACTTCTTGAGCGCAGCTCCACGCGAGGCGGCAAGCTGTTCGTTGTGCTTGACGGGGCCTTCTACCGACGCCAGTCCCACTATCTGAATCACACGGACATTGGAAGTGGTGTCGGCAAGTATCTGGCGAGTTATGTCTACGATGCGGTCGAGCGTAGAGGCATTGTTGCGGAAGTCGTGACGCAGCGTCGACTTGTCGAGATCGAAGTGTACGTAGAGCGCGCCCTCTTCCTTGCGGAGTATGCGGTCCTTGGTGTAGGGACGATACTGGCTGTAAGGACAGAGCAGCGGATTGGTCTTCTCGAGTTCGCCTGCCTTGCCGGTATTGTCGGGCACGAGGCTCAACTGGGGCACGAAGGGCGGCACGTAGCGCAGGGATGCGAGGGTGGACGGGGCGAGACGGTCGGTTGAGCAGCAGCCGTCTTGCTCGCGAAGCACGTCGAGCGTCACGCGGTTCTGCCACAACCACGGATACTGACTGCGCAATATGGCTACGTCATAACGCACGGTGTCGCCAAGCATCACCTCGTTGCGTGCGCGCTGCATGGTGCTGCGGGGCGACGAATTCAAGCGGCGCATCATACGGTCGGACTTGGTTGGGGCGAAATGACGCTCGCGTTCGACATAGCGCATGTTGCGACGACCACGGAACACGGCATTCTGAAGGGTGAGAGTGTCGCCTGTGGCACTGCCTAATCGGGGCATCGCCCATATGGCATAGTTGCTGCCGCTGCCCATGCGCGACTCGCTAAGGGCAAACGAAAGGTGCAGCGTGTCGGCTGTCCAACGCATATTGATGTCTGGAGCGGATGCAGTGGGATTGACAGCTTGGCTTGCCGTGCGGGCAGCTTGGTTTGCCGTGCCCAACGACAGCAGCGACATCATTATATATATAAAGGTGTTCATATATTGATTTTTGTGTTACACGTAAAGCGAATTACTTGATATTATATACAAGTGAGATTGCTGCTTTGGTTGGCATAAACAATGTTTTGGTGTCGTTGCCTACTTTAGAGCCGCACGTAGCGCACTCGTATTTCTCGTATTTCGTTATGCCTACGCCTACTCCAACCTCTGCCTCAATGCTCCAGTGGTTGCCCGGCAACATCCATGAATATCCGTAGCCTACGCCTATAGCACCAAGGTCGCCCTGGTAACGATAGTTGCGCAGGTCCTTGAAGATGCCCAACGGCAACTTGATGCCACCTATATTATAATGTGAATAAACGAGATGCATGCCGAAGAAATGACCGGCATAGGGCGAACACAACCAATAACGAGCCTCGGGTTGCACAGCAACATGGCGCAACTTCTTGTTGTCGGAAAATGTGAAAGGATTGTATCCGGCAGACAACTCGGCAGTCCACTTCCGCCCTATCTTGGTCTCAAGAGCAAGATTGGGAGTGGTCGTGGCCCAATAAAGAGCATTGGTTTTCACCACAGTATGTTGTCCGAAAGCACTCACTGTGAAAAATAGGCACACAGCAAGGAATATAAACTTATACCTATGATTTTTCATATTCATATCGCATGGAACTGAAAAAAGTCCAACATTTTACACGTTTCATTGCAAAGGTACATTTTTATAATATACTATAATTATATAGTTGCGAAATATTAGCATAAGTTTGCGTTTACCCCCCCCCATTTTTATAATGCTTAACATTTATATGATTATTATAATTATACATTCGCTTTCATAACTTCCGACACAGAAGAATGTTAAAGAAGAAAGTAAGAAATCGGACCTTTTTGGACTTAACTTATATTAAGTAAAATAATGAGTAGTTTCCGTAATATACAGAACAACCATAGAGAAGAAACATATCAAATTCGTGCATATACTGCAAATATCCTGCACATACGGCATTATACGTGAATAAGCGTAGCAAGTACAGGAGGGACAGATACAAAGAAAGAGAGTGAGACAAAAGTCAGTTATATAGGTTGAATGCAACAAATGTAGGAGGGTAGGGCATCCCTGCCCTACCCACTCTGCC
>OQVT01000206.1_pt1 | contig 28432 bp, 19 predicted proteins | sample 1691561 | NCBI WGS metagenome assembly OQVT01 (sample SAMN03418260, study PRJEB22391) | human gut metagenome | biome: human-gut; feature: organic feature; material: feces | host: Homo sapiens | place: Tanzania | collected 2013-01 | reverse complement strand
GCAAGTTCCTCTATCAGCAGAAGAAGCGTCAGAAGGAAATGAAGCAGAAGCAGGTGAAGGTCGAGGTTAAGGAAATACGTTTCGGACCCCAGACCGATGAGCACGACTATCAGTTCAAGCTCAAGCATGCCCAGGAGTTCCTGCTCGAAGGCAACAAGGTGCGCGCTTATGTATTCTTCCGTGGACGCTCAATCCTCTTCAAGGAGCAGGGAGAAGTTCTTCTTCTCCGTTTTGCCAACGACCTGGAAGAGTATGGCAAGGTAGAGTCGATGCCCGCACTTGAGGGAAAGAAGATGTTCCTCTATCTGGCACCCAAGAAGGCCGGCGTGGCAAAGAAGAGCCAGCAGAAGCGCGACCGCGAGGCAGAGGAAGCCAAGGGCAGTGCCAGTGGAGTGGCAGAAGTAGAGGAAGCACCCAAGGACGGTGGCCTTTTCGGCAACGCCAAGAATGGTGCCGAGGCTCTGCAGAAGCTCCAGCGCGATTAAGACAAGAACATAGTGTGCGTAACGTCTTGGTATATACGTTACCACCTATATTATAAATAATAACAATTAAACAATTAACAAAAATGCCAAAAGTTAAGACAAATTCCGGCGCAAAGAAGAGATTCACATTCACCGGTACTGGTAAGATTAAGAGACATCACGCTTACCACAGTCACATTCTGACTAAGAAGACAAAGAAACAGAAGAGAAATCTTGTTCACCAGACTCTGGTTGACAACTCCAACCTGAAGCAGGTACGCGATCTGCTCTGTCTCCGTTAACCGTTAACTTTTTAGTCGAACTTTAAAAGAAAGAAATTATGCCAAGATCAGTAAATCACGTTGCATCTAAAGCAAAGAGAACAAGAATTCTGAAGCTCACCAAGGGTTACTTCGGCGCCAGAAAGAACGTATGGACCGTTGCTAAGAACACTTGGGAGAAGGGACTTACCTACGCATACCGCGATCGCCGTAACAAGAAGCGCACTTTCCGTGCTCTCTGGATTCAGCGTATCAATGCAGCTGCACGCTTGCAGGATATGAGCTACAGCCAGTTGATGGGAGCTCTCCACAAGGCAGGTATCGAGATTAACCGCAAGGTCCTCGCTGACCTCGCAGTCAACAACCCTGAGGCTTTCAAGGCTATCGTTGACAAGGTAAAGTAATTTGAGAATAGGTAAAAGAGCCTGGCTCTTCTACTCATAAGCTATAAAGCGCAAGACTGTAATGGTCTTGCGCTTTTTCTTTATCCCCATAACTGGCGGGACCAATGCCATCTTGATGCGATTGAAAGGCGCAATACTGTTTGGCTTGTCAAAGAGTTTGGCCATCGTGAAAATGTTGGTTTCGTGGTTTGAATTCTCGGTTTCATGGTTTGATTTTGTTATTTCATAATTTGATTTTGTTATTTCGTGGTTTGGTTTTATTTTTAGGTTTGTCTCTGGCGGTTTTGGCCTTTTCCCTTTTCCCGATTGCGTCTCTTGCTTGCTTCGGTCTGCCATTAGGTTTTGCTCGAGCGGTAGTGGGGTGGTGCGTTAGGGCAATTGGGGGGGGAAGGACGGGATGAGATGCGTTAAGGGCTGGATTCGTTTGTGCCGAATCCAGCCCTTGATTGTGCTATGGCAACTGACCTGTATTGTTGATTTTACCTTCAGGTTCGGTGCCTTATTCCTCTATTTGCGTGTCTATATGGATGGGTGAGCGGTGGTCGCTGATGGCTATGTCGGCGGGCTGATGGGGAGTGACGGGAGTGGCGAGCCGTGAGGCGGACAGGACCTGCGGACACTTAGACATCGCGCATAGACAGCGAGATGCGGTGGCGCTGGTGGTCTATGCCTATCACCTTGACCGTGACGTGCTGCTGCAACTTTACCACTGTGCTCGGGTCGGAGACAAACTTGTTGGCCAGTTGGGAGATATGGACGAGCCCATCCTGATGGATGCCAATGTCGACGAAGGCGCCAAACTGGGTGACGTTGGTCACTATTCCCAGCAGTATCATCCCTTCCTGCAAGTCGTCTATCGACTTGATCGAAGCATCAAACTCAAAGGTCTCCAACTCCATACGTGGGTCTCTTCCCGGTTTTTCGAGCTCTGCCAGAATGTCGTTCAGTGTGGGCAGTCCCACCGTGTCGCTTACATAGCGCTCAGGTTTTATCTGCTTCTGTATCTCCTTGTTCTTAATCAGTTCGGCAATGCTGCATTTGAGGTCTTTCGCCATCTGCTCCACGATGTGATAACTCTCGGGATGCACCGCGCTGTTGTCGAGCGGATTCTTGGCGCCGTTGATGCGTAGGAAACCGGCACATTGCTGATAGGCAACCGGTCCCAGGCGCGGTACCTTCTTCAATTGGCTGCGGCTTGTGAATGCTCCATGCTCGCTGCGATATGCTACGATATTCTGGGCGAGCGACATGCCCAAGCCACTCACATAACTGAGCAGATAGGCACTTGCAGTATTGACATTGACGCCAACGTGGTTGACGCAACTCATTACTGTGTTGTCGAGAGCATGCTTGAGTTTGGTCTGGTCTACATCGTGCTGGTACTGACCCACGCCGATACTCTTCGGGTCTATCTTGACCAGCTCGGACAACGGGTCCATGAGTCTTCTGCCTATCGACACGGCACCTCGCACCGTGACATCCTCGTCGGGGAACTCCTCGCGCGCTATCTTTGAAGCTGAATATATTGACGCCCCATCTTCGCTCACCACGTAGTAGGGGGTGTCGCTGAGACTGCCGATTGAACGCAGCCATTCGGTAGTCTCCCTGCTTGCCGTGCCGTTGCCAATAGCGATGGCTTCAATCTTGTATTTGTCTGCCATGTGTTGCAATGCCGCGGCTGCCAGCGCACTCTTGCGCTGTGGCGGGTGTGGATAAATAATCTCGTGGTGCAACAGCATGCCCAGCTCGTCGAGACATACGGTCTTGCATCCATTGGCAAAACCCGGGTCTATGGCCAGCACGCGCTTCTGGCCCAATGGCGCAGCGAGCAACAGCTGGCGCAGCCCTTCGGCAAACACGGCTATGGCCTCTTCGTCGGCCTTGTCCTTGCTGCTGTGGGCATATTCGGTCTCTATCGACGGCGCCAGAAGTCGCTTGAGAGCATCGTCTACCGCCTCACCCATCAGTCGCTGACATTCGCCTTGGCCTCTGACATAGTGACGCTTGAGTCTGTCGGCACACTGGGCGCGGTCTATGTCGATGCTCACACGCAGCACGCCCTTGTCTTCGCCCCTTCGCATGGCGAGAAGCCTGTGGGACGAACACCGGCTGAGCGGCTCGCTGAAGTCGAAGTAGTCACTGAACTTGGCAGCCTCGTCTTGGTCTTTCTGCGCCTTGTTGACTTTGGATGTAATGGTGGCAAAGCGTCTGAACTCTCCGCGCACCGCATTGCGCGTGCCCTCGTCCTCGCTTATGATTTCGGCTATGATGTCCTTGGCTCCAGCCAGTGCTTCCTCTACGCTGATGCCCTTGGACTTCCAGCGGGCAGCGATGCCCTCTATGTTGCGCTCGCGCTGCAGCATGATGATGTTGGCCAGCGGCTCCAGTCCCTTCTCGCGGGCTATCTGTGCCCTTGTGCGCCGCTTGGGTCGATAGGGCAGATATATGTCTTCCAGCAGGGTGGCGTCCCAGCACTCGTCTATGCGTCGCTGCAGTTCAGTCGTCATTGCGCCAGCCTCGGTGATGGTGCGCACGATGGTCTCCTTGCGCTTGGCGAGTTCTTTCAGTCGGCTATACAGTGCGTCGATTTGTCCAATCTGCACCTCGTCCATTCCGCCCGTCTTCTCCTTGCGATAGCGGCTTATGAATGGAATCGTGGCACCCTCGTCAATGAGCGCGAGGGTATTAAGCACGTAAGGCTCTCCGATGTGGAGAGCCTTAGCGATGATATTTGAAAAAATGTTCATATTCAATTGTTTGTCTTTAAGGCCTGCCCCAATATGCAGGGTCCCATTCGGCCTCCACCTTGGCTTCGATGTCGTCGGGCAGGTTGCAGAAGAAGTCGATGCCGGTACGCTTCTCGAGTTCGTCGATGGAGATATACTCGGTCTTGCTTCCTGTAGCGTGGGGAGACCAGATGCCCAGTGCGCGGTAGACGCCATTCTTGACACTCAGGATGGCTATATAGAAGTATTTGGGCACAATGAGTCCGCTGGAGGTATGCGTCATGATGTTCTGGTCGTCTATGGTGGCTGCCTTGACTACATAGAGCGTGTCGCGCATATTGTCTGTGTTCCACTTGTCACGCAATCGTACCTCCAACGTGTTCCATACGCCACCGTTGTGTCCCTGTATCTGTGGCTGCATATTGGAGAGATAGAACGTCTGGCTGTTCTGCTCGCGCGAACATAGTCTGTCTGACGACGGACAGAGGTGGCCGCGGCTGTAACCGCTTCCCTTATAGTCGCCGAGGGTAGATTGGTATCTGGAAGGTATGTTGGGGTCTTCGCGGAAATCATCACTTCGCTTCACGTTCTTCTTGCTGTTGTCCTTGTGCATCTGGTAGCAGGTCCAGCGGTTGGCTCGCTTGGCGCAATCCCATTCCAGAGAGTAGGTGATGCCGTAGGCCGCGGTGCTGTGGGTAATCACGAGGTTCATGTCGTCGCCCTTGATTTTGGGGAACTCCAATCGCCATACCTCCTTGTTGGCAGACTTGGACACATTGTTGCAGTTCTTGTTGTTGGGGTCTTCGGTGCCGGGCTTTTCTTCACCTCCGCCACCTCCGCCAGTGCTTCCACCGCCGGTAGAGGTAATCTCCTGGAGCTTCACCTTCATCAGCTCCCATGTCGACGAACTGTTGCCGCATGAGTGGTAGAAGGCGATGGTGACATTGCTCTCGCCGAGGAAGCGCGAGGGAATGTCGCAGTTTACGGTGATGGTCTTGTTGAATGTCATCGGGTTCTCGATGTCATCCTTGAGCGTGGTCCATTCTGTCGTGGCGGCGTCGCCGGTAAAGCAGTCGGTGATGAGCACCTTGACGGTCGAACCGGCGTAGTTCATCTTGTAGCTGAACTCCAGGGAAGCCTCAGTAGTGTTGGTGAAATCAAACTCGGATGAATAGAGATATGTCTCCGAGGGAGTGGTCTTGTTGTCCTTGAATCCTGAGGCTAATGCGCACTTGTACTGCGTGCTGTAGTCCCATGATATACCTTTGGGCGTGGAAACCTCGAATGCGCCCAAAGAGTTGGAGAAGTCCTCATTGATAAAGAATTTCTGGAAAGCAGGGTAGCCGATGTCCTCATAGTTGGCGGGACGAGTAAAGACAATGCTGTCAATGTTGGCTTTATCATAGATGTGCTCGTCGTCTCCGGTAAATATACGTACCTTACCGTAGGTGCCGAGATCAACACGGTCAATCTTGCTGCGGTCGTATAGGTGATAATTGGCAAGATTCTTATTCTGTGAACTGTGTTTGCACACGGCCATTTTCTCCTGTGCGCCTGCGGTGATGGCAAACGCAATCGAGAGGATTAAGAATAATGTTTTCTTCATGTCTGTTTATGCTATAGTAATCATCTGCAAAATTAATGGTTTTATCGCGCGCAGCCAAGCAAAAACCTATAATTTTCTATCTCACTGCATAAATGACTTGAAAACAGATGGAGAAAAGCGCAACATCAGCATTTCTACTATGCCGCGCATGGCAAGATAGGCAATCAGCGCCAGCCATAGAGCGTGGTTGTGGAGTGTGGGGGCGAGGGTAAAATAGAGCGTGAAGAACACTATCGCCGCCAGTGCGGTGGACCACAGCATGGGGCGTGTGGCGGTGAGCCCGATGAACAGTCCGTCGAGCAGAAAAGCGGTTACACCGGCGATGGGTATGGCCACAGCCCAGGGCAGATAGGGTAGGGCTGTGCTGATGACATCGTGCTCGGAGGTAAGTAGGTGGAGCAATGGCTTTCCGCCAAAGGCGAAGAGGAGGGTGAACGCAATGGCGACAATGATGCCCCAGAGAAACAGGCGTCGTGTCAAAGTACTGAAAGCCTTGCGGTCGGCGGCTCCGCAGCATTTGCCGCCTAAGGCTTCGGCGGCGTAGGCCAGTCCGTCGAGGAAGAAGGAAGTCAGGGTAAACAGGGTGAGCAGCAAGGTGTTGGCAGAGAGCATCAGGGTACCTTGGCGGGAACCGAAGGAGGTGAAAAACAGGTTGACCATCACCAGAAAGAGCGTGCGCAGGAATATGTCGCGGTTCACCGCAAAGAAGCGGAGCATCCCGTGGTGCCACTTCATGCCTGGCTTGTCGCTGTCTCTGTCTTCCACCTTGGCGAGGCTCCCCTTGAGCCACATCAGTGCCATGCCGAAGCCCGTCCATTGGGCTATCATCGTGCCCAAGGCTACTCCCTCGATACGGAGTCCGAATCCGAAGACCAAGGTGATGGAAACGAGCAGGTTGGTGATGTTTTGCGCGATGGAGACATACATGGGGATGCGCGTGTTCTGCATGCCGATGAACCATCCGGTAAGGCTGTAGAGTCCCATCACGGCTGGGGCTCCCCATACGCATATGGAAAAGTAGGTGTCGACGGTCGCGCTCACCGTGTCGTCGGGCTGCATGATGAGGGTTGTGGCATGGAAGATTGCCCGCTGGCAGACTATCATCAGCGTGGCTATGATGAGTGCGGCGGTGATGGACTGGCGTAGCAGATGGCGTACCTGCTGGTAGTCGTTTGCGCCCAATGCCTGCGCAGTGAGCCCGCTGGTACCCATGCGTAGAAATCCGAATATCCAGTAGATGACGTTGAACATCATCGAACCTACTGCCACGGCTCCGATATAGACAGCGTTGCCCATGTGTCCCACGATGGCCAGGTCGGCCATGCCCAGCAGGGGTACGGTGATGTTGGTCACCACAGCCGGAATGGCAAGGCCGAATATCTGCTTGTCTATATCTCTCATCGCGGGTTAGAAATTCAACTTGACATCAATGCCCATGTGGAAAGGGTTGGCTTGCTGGGCAAAGACAAGTGACTTGCCGGTTGCACTGCTTTCCACGACGAAGGTGTTGGGGCGGGAATTGGTGATGTTGCGCCCCCACAGGCTTACAACGACATTGCCGCACAATGCGTCGCAATGGGCGCCAAGTGTAGCGTAGAATGGCTGGCTCAGGGTGTTGGCTTCGTTCCAATAGATGCTGCCTTGGGCGGCCATATTGGCACCGATAACCAGGGCATGTATACGTGGGTTGCGCGTGTCGATGCGGTAGTCTATCGTCGAACCCAATGTGTGGCGAGGGATGAAGGGCACGCGGTGATGGCGGTAGTCTATCTGGGTGGTGGTGTTGCCTGTGGTTGCAGCGTCGCGATAGTCTCTGAATGTCGATTGGGTAAATGCGTAACTGGCTGTCCATGTGAGGTGATTGTCAAGATGACTTCCTCGCAGAGAAAGTTCTCCACCCAGACTGCGGCTACGGCCTGCGTTGACCATCATTCGGCCGAAACCGTAGTTTCCGGCCATCACCGACAACTGCAGGTTGTTCACGGTGGTGAGATAGACGGCCATATCCATCTGTATCTTATTCCCAGGCAGATTGATGTGGGCTCCCAGTTCGTAGTTCCATGTCGTTTCGGGGGCGTAGGCTATGGTTTTCTCGATATCCTTGTAGTCCTCTTCGGTATGGGGTATCTCGTAGTCGCCACGCTGGCTGGAATTGTTGCTGAGTTCGGTCTGCAGAATGTCTGAAAACATCTGATAATTGTAGCCGCCTGCACGATAACCTTTGCTGATGGCACCATAGAGGTTGGAACCGTTATTGCCAAACTTGTAGCTCAATCCTAATTTGGGCAGAAGTTGGTGGAAATCATTGTGGTAACTGTTGCTAAGTTTGGATAAGAGGTGACTCGAAGCAGCGCTGCCCATCACCATGACGTTGCAATTCATCTCTGCCCGCGTGTCATAGTCGAGTCTTACCTTGGAGTAATCATAGCGGAGTCCCAAAGTCAGTGTCAGACGGCGCGTGAGGTCGATGTTTGATTCGTGGAATACACCTTGGTTGAATGTAGGGAGTCGGAACGTGCCTGGGATGACGCCCAAATCGGTGGTAACTGTTATTCCGCCGCGCTGCTCTATCATCTGCTCAGCCTTCTGCTTGGCTCTGTCGGGAGCCATGCCAGTTGCCTCGAAGCGTGCCGCCATCGTCTGTACCATAGCTTTATACATGGCGGTTTGGATGGTGGTTCCCAGCATGTTATCCATATCTCCAAAGAACGCAACCGGCGCTTCGGTCTTGTTCCATTGGTATGACGTAAACGTACCTGTCGTCCACCGCCACGCACGGTTGGTCTCCGCCTCCGTCAAGCCCATCTGCCCCTTGACAACCATCTCGTGCGTAATCGAGTTTTGGTGTTGGCGTTCTTCCATTTGCATGAAGTCGGCAGCCATATAGTCGATATCCATCAGCATGTAGTCTTTGAGATATTGGAAGCTGGTGGTAGAACTGAAGGTGGTGTTTCCCCAACGCTTGGAGATGATGACGCCGGTGTTGAGCATGTTGCGGCGGTAGTTGGACTGACGGTTGGCGACAGTGGGTTGAGTTTCGCCGTTCCAGAGTCCGTAGGGGAACGCGTTCTGGCGGACGTATTGATAGTCGAGGATATAGTCGGCGCTGAAGCCGTTACCTTGCTGATAGATTAGGCGCAGTTTGCCGCCGGCTTCATTGCTTTTATCAGCTCTCTCACCAGTTGTGTTGTTGGTAAAGAAACCTTTCTGACCATTATAGAAACCGGCAAGCGACCAGGCTATATGTTCGTTGGGCTTGGCATAGTGAGCCACCTCAGCATGACGAGTGAAGTGGGAGCCGAGGCCCAGTTTGATTCTCGTGCCTTGATACTTCATTGGACTGAGGCTATAGGTACGTATCAATCCGCCCTCAGTGTTGATGCCGTAGAGCGTTCCCTGTGGACCACGCAAGACATCGGCGCGAGCCAACTCATAGTTGTGATAGTTGTATGCGCTCTTGCTCATCAGCGGCAGCCCGTCGGCATAGACGCCTACAGCCGGACTGTTGATGCGTGAACCGATACCGCGGATATAGATAGAGCTGGTATAGCGCGAACCGTAGGAGGGCATCGTAAACGAAGGGACAAAGGCAGAGAGGCCACGGAGGTCGTTCATGGACATACGTTGCAGGTCGTGGGCATCGAGCATCGAACTGCTCAATGGCTGCTGACGCAGATAGAATGCCTCTTTAGGTTGTGACACCACTACTACCTCGTCGATATCCACTACTTTTGATGTGTCGTTGGCTACCGGTGTGACATAGCGCGATTCGCTTGCTGATGCAGCAACGGCCAGCATCAGCGAAATACATGTAGTTACAATTGTTTTGTTATAGTTCATCCTCTTGTATTGCTGTTTTAGCGACTGCAAAGGTACTCATAATCCTCTGCAATCCCAATCCTCATTTATGAGGAATTGTGCCGCGATGGCGTCATACGTTGAAGGCGCCGCAGTGAGGACATTCGCCTTTTTTGCGTAGCAGTGCGCCACATTTTCCACAGACATAGGTCATGCGGCTATGGGTGCGGTATTGCCTGATGGCGTATATGAAATACAATACAAGCAGAATATAACCTATAAAATATAAAGAGGTGATGCTGAAGACTATGTAGTCGATGGCGCAAACTGCAGCCAGTCCGCTCAGATAGAGTATGGCTTCGCCCGTTGCCAACTGACCGCGCACGTCGTCCAGCACTGCGACACCTACAATCAGCATCGCCCAAACCAGAAGCAGAAATAGCGCCAGTATGGGTGGCACCGACAGCGGGTTGAGTGTTGGGTTGAAGTAGAAGTGTCGCCATACGTCTGGGGCAAATGTCTGGATGCTGGCATAGAGCGTCGCTGCCGATGCCACCAGTAGCGTGAGAAGAGTGGGATAGAAGGAATGGATGTCGCGGAAGTGGACGATGGGTACATCCATACGCTTCAGCTTCCTGATGAGATAAGCGGCAGAGATGACGCATATCACGATAAGGAAAATAAGAAGGTGGGTGTCAGAGAAAGTGGATATGAACTCTGATATGGGGTCATCGGGCACGACAGAGCGGAGCAGCTTTCCCTCATGTACCCAGCCGAAATGGCGCGAGGCAGTTGCCACCTGTATCCATACAGAGTCTGCCGGGTCTTGTGGCAGTGTGCGATAGTCTGCCACAACCAGATGTTCGCCGTGCCGGACTGTAAATGAGTCGGTGGGCATGTTGCTCAGTACCTCTTCCGGTTGCTGCGCAACGAGCGTAAGCGAGTCTGAGCGCACGATGAAATTATAGTTGACCGTATAATGGTGCAGTGTGTAGAACGACATGGTATCTTTCTGTACACCAGTGATTTCCCCTGTTACGTTCGCGTAACGGTGCGGGCGGTGGTAGCACGACGCCAGCATCGTTATCATCAGCAATAGCAGCGCTGTGTATTTACTCATTTTCATCATCATTATCCTATTCTTTAGCATAGATATTCATCTGACACTCGTCACAGACAAACTTGAGTTCGAAACTTCTTCCGTCGGCAAGGCGCAGGCTCAGAGGCTCTTTCCATTCGGGTTGGCGACCGCCGCGACGCACACAGTAGCCCAGCGCATAGCGCAGACAGTGACGGCACTGCATGATGAGCGGATGTGAGGTCGGCGAGAGCTCGTAGGCAGGAGCCAGTTCATGACGGTGATGCTGTTGGTAAAAGGCGCGGGCTTCGCGGTTGGCTATATTATATAAATAGGTGTGCTGGATGTATTCGCGCTGCCATCCGTTGGGCATCATGGCATCGTCGGCCACAATTTGCTGATTGCCCTGGCTTGAGGTCTGCTCCACAGGAGCCTCTTCGAGTTGTGCTACAACCATTCTTCGCAACTCTGCCAGCAGACTCGACGGGATGAAGAGCATCTCCGCGCCCTCGGCTATGCTCACGTCGGCCAGCGTATAGGGCGTGTTGCCCAACTTGGACAACTGTCTTACGATGTTGTCATGCTGGTTGGTCCGCGCCGGTTGATGTTCAAAGGTCACAGTGGCCCTTGCATGAAGCGCTTCGAGTGCAAAACCGTCGGCTGTAGTCGACAGGGTCATGTGCAGAGGCAACTTGCGCTCAGCCACAGTTGATGCGAGCAGCTTGGAGAAAGCCACGTCGTTGTTGCGGTATAGCGCTGCTCCAGGGCGGAGCGACTGCGGCATGCGCTGGGGGAAGAGACGGTTGCCCTCGGCGCGGTTGACGCGGAAACCCTCAAGCTCGTGGTTGCTGTTGAAGAAGCAGAGCCCGTCGCCATTGGCAAACTCAGCCACGCCCGCTACGTTGAACGAGTTGCCGCGTATCTCCTTGACCTTGCCCACATACTCGCCCATGGCCTTGGGGGTGTCAAAACTGGCGATATCAGCCTGGCGGCCGTTGAGGAAGTAGTGGGTATAACCTCTATTGAATGTCTTGCGCAGATTGGGCTCGAAGTGATAGGTCACCTGACCCTTCGAGGCGCGGCAATAGTCGTTGGGACGCTTGCTTACCAGCCTGTCTATCTGCTGCGAGTATGCCGATACGACATTCTTCACATAGTCGGCGTCCTTGAGTCTGCCCTCTATCTTGAACGAACAGGCACCGGCGTCGGCCAGCTGTTCGATGGCATCTATCTGACACATGTCTTTGAGCGACAGCAGATGGCGCTGGTGCTCTATCTCCTTGCCGGTGGCGTCGACGAGGTCAAACTTGAGTCGGCAGAACTGGGCACACTCGCCACGGTTGGCGCTTCGGCCGAAGCAGTATTGCGAGGCGTAGCAGACGCCAGAGTAGCTCACGCACAGGGCACCATGGACAAAGACCTCGAGCTCCAGTTCGGGCGAAGCCTTGTGTATCGCTGCGATCTCGTCGAGCGACAACTCGCGCGCCAGCACCACTCTGGTGAAGCCCAGTGACTCCAGCCACAGAGCCTTCTCTGCCGTCCGCGTGTCGCATTGGGTCGAGGCGTGTATAGGCAGAGCCACCCGTCCCACCAGACCCATGTCTTGCAGCAGCAGGGCGTCCACTCCAGCCTCGCGCAGTTGCTCTGCGAGAGCCAGCGTGTCGTCCATCTCGCTGTCGTAGATGATGGTGTTGAGCGTGACATAGACCTTGGCGTCAAAGCGATGGGCATACTGGCACAGCTGGCCGATGTCGTCGACAGAGTTGCTGGCTGCAGCGCGGGCACCGAAACGTGCGGCACCGATATACACGGCATCGGCTCCGCAGTCGATGGCTGCGATGCCACATTCTAGGTTCTTGGCGGGAGCCAACAGTTCGAGTTTTTTCATACGTTTATGTTTTCATCTGCCTCTTGACGACAGACGTAATGATTGATCCAGTTGTTGTAAAAGAGCGTAGCCGCTGCGCGCCAGTTGCAGTGGGGCTGGGCGCTGGGGTCGTCGTTGGGGTAGTAGTGTTGTGGCAGATTGACATCATCGCGCTTGCCCAGGTCGCGGCGGTACTCGTCGCCAAGTGTCCACACGGGATATTCGAAGTGGCCCAATACATAGAAGTCTCTATGCAGTCGCGAGGCGCAGATGCACAGACCGGCTTCGGCCGACTCGGCGAGGATGTCCACGCCCTCTGTATGCTCGATGTCCGGGCGCCTTATCTCGGTATGGCGGCTGTTGGGCATGCTGAAAGTGTCGTCGAAACCGCTGAATATGGGATGGTGCTGGTCGGCGGGCGTTACCGCAAACACGCCGAACCTCTTGGCGGGCAGGAGATACTTGGGGATGCCGTAGAAATGGTAAAGCGCAGCCATGGCTCCCCAGCACAGATAGAGCGTGCTGCGCACGTGGCTGTGGGCCCAGTCCATGATGGCCGTGAGTTCGCGCCAATAGTCTACCTCTTCATAGGCGATGGTCTCTACCGGTGCGCCGGTGACTATCATGCCGTCGAAGTGCTCATCTGCCAGTTCGTCGGCATACCGATAGAAGCGTTCCAGATGTTCTGCCGTCGTATTCTTTGAGGTATGCGAGCGCAGTTTCATGAAACTCAACTCTATCTTGTGTGAAGAGTAGGCCAGCACACGCGCCAGGTCGCACTCTGTTTCCTCCTTCTTGGGCATGAGGTTGAGTACCACGATGTTCAGACGGTCCTCGCGGCGGGCGCACTCGCGTCCATATCCTTCGATGCCGTCCACGTGTTCGTGGTTCAGGGTCTGGATGGCGGGAATACCTTCGGGTAAATATATGGGCATAACTGTTGTGGAATTACTACTTGTCAATAATACGGGGCGTTTTGCAGTTGCAAAAATAGCAAAAACCGATGAAAAACAAGTAGGGCTGTCAAAGTATTTTCTGACAGCCCCCACTTTTATCTTGTCTTACGATGTGTTACCAGAGGTCCAGACGGTTGGCCTTGGGGATAAAGAGCTTGTCGCCCTCCTTCACTCCGAAAGCCTCGTACCACGCGTCTACGTGGGGCAGAGCACCGTTGACGCGCCATTCGCCCAGTGAGTGCGGGTCGCGCTTTACGCGGTTGCGTATTTCCTTCTCGGTGATGTTCTGGCCCCAAACTCCAGCGTAGGCGATGAAGAAACGCTGGTCGGCGGTGAAGCCGTCCTTCTGCTTGAGTGGCTTCTCGGCAGTGGCGTTCTTGTAGGCAGTGAAAGCCAGTTGCAGACCACCGTGGTCGGCGAGGTTTTCGCCCAGCGTGAACTCACCATTGGTGTTGAGGTCGGGCAGTACCTTGATGTGGTTGAAGAAGTTGGCATACATATCGGCACGCTCCTTGAAGCCCTCGGCATCCTTGGCGGTCCACCAGTCCTTGAGCATACCGTCGGCATCGTAGAGACGGCCCTTGTCGTCAAATCCGTGGGTCATCTCATGACCTATCACTACGCCGATGGCACCATAGTTGAATGCTTCGTCGGCCTTGGGGTCGAAGAAGGGGTACTGCAGGATGCCCGCAGGGAAGCATATCTCATTGGTGGTTGGGTTGTAATAGGCGTTGACGGTCTGTGGGTTCATAAACCACTCGTCGCGGTCAACGGGTTTGCCGGCCTTCTCGGCGATATGCTTGTCGTGGGCAAAGGCGCGACATGCCATCACGTTGTCATAGTAGCTCTTTGAAGGGTCTATGGTCAGCGCGCTGAAGTCTGTCCACTTGTTGGGATAGCCTATCTTTACGTAGAACTTGTCCAGTTTGCGGTGTGCGTTGGCTTTGGTTTCGCTTCCCATCCACTTCTGGGCGTCGATGCGCTGACCCAAGGCTATCTGCAGGTTGGCCACCAGCTTCTCCATCATCTTCTTTGACGACTCGGGGAAGTAGCGCTGCGTGTAGATTTTGCCCAGAGCCTCGCCCATCTGTGCCTCGACCTGTGCGGTGGCGCGTTTCCATAATGGGTAGTCTTCCTTGCGGCCGCTCATGGTCTTGCCGAAGAAGTCGAAGTTGGCTTCTCTTATCTCGTCGCTGAGGTAGGATGCCGAACTCATGATGATGTCCCACTCCATGAGTGCCTTGATTTCGTCGGCGGTCTGCAGAGCCACAATCTTGTCCAGGCCCTTCATAAACTCGGGCTGGCCCACGATGAGTGTCTGGATGTAGTCCTTGTTTACGCCCTCTGCCACGCACATCTGCTCGAGCGGGATGTTGGGATAGTGCTCGGCAAACGCCTTCATGGTCATCTTGTTGTAGTTGGCCTCGGGGTCGCGCAGCTCGGTCTCGCTCTTGGAGATAAGGGCGAGGATGGTCTCTTGACGGAACACGGCGTCGCTCTTCTTCTGGGCGTGGGCGTCGTCAAAACCGTAGAGCCCGAACATGCGGGCGATGTGCTTGCGGAAAGCCTCGCGTATGGCCACGGTGGCAGCGTCGTTGTTGAGATAATAGTCTTTCTGCTCCAGGGTGAGTCCGCTCTGAGAGATGTGCATGATGTTCATGCTCACATTCTTGGAGTCGGCACCGAAGTATGAGGCATACTGTACGCCATAACCCTGGGCGGCATACTTGAGCTGGAGCTCGCGCAGCTGGGCCACGGTAGAGGCGCTCTCTATCTCGTTGAGCAGAGCGGCAACGGGGGCTGTGCCCTCGGTATTGCGTCGTTCTACGTTGAGAGCCAGCTTGTAGAAGTCAGACAGCTTCTGCTCGATGGTGCCGGTGGCATATTTCTTCTTTTCCAGGTCGGAGAGGATGGTGTTGATGCGCTTGCTGTTGTTCTCCTGCAACTGGTCAAAACTGCCGTAGCGGCTGTAGGCGGCAGGCAGAGGATTGTTCTTCTGCCATCCGCCAGTGGCAAACTGATAAAAGTCATCGGCAGGCTTAACGGTTTTGTCAAGGTTTGACATTACCAGTCCCGACTTGTTCTGTCCCATGCCCATGATGGGCGCCGATATCATGAGGACTATCGGAATAATTGGTTTCAGTTTCATTGTATTGTTGTTTGGTTGTTGATTATTCGTTTTTGAGACTCTCGAGCTGTTCGGAGAGTTCCATCCACTGCTCGTTGGCCTGCTCGAGGGCCTGGTGGGTGGTGGTATACTCGGTCACGAGTTCCATGTCGGCTGCGTTCTCAGGCTGCATGAGCAGGGCGTCGAGTTCCTTGAGCCTCGTCTCCATCGTGGCAATCTTGCGTTCGCACTCTTCTACCGACTTCTGCGCCTTGCGTATGCGCTTCTGCTGTTCCTTGTGCTCGGCATAGGAAATCTTCTGCTGGCTCTGGGGCTGCTCTACAGGCTTGGACTGGGTCACTACAGGCTGTGCAGCCAGTGCCTCGTGGATGCTGTCGGCATTGTGGGCACGCAGATAGTCGTAGATGCCACCGAGATGCTCGCGCACATGGCCTTGGCCGAACTCATAGACCTTGGTGACCAGACCGTCGAGGAATTCGCGGTCGTGGCTCACGATGATGGCTGTGCCGTCGAAGGCGCGGATGGCCTCTTTGAGCACATCCTTGGACTGCATGTCCAGGTGGTTGGTGGGCTCGTCGAGGATGAGCAGATTGACGGGCTCCATGAGCAGACGTATCATGGCGAGACGGCTGCGCTCGCCGCCGCTGAGCACCTTGACCTTCTTCTCAGAGGTTTCGCCGCCAAACATGAATGCACCTAAGAGGTCGTTGATTTTCAGGCGCATATCGCCGGTGGCTACGCGGTCTATGGTGTCGTAGATGGTGATGTCTTCATCGAGCAGCTGGGCCTGGTTCTGGGCAAAATAGCCTATCTGCACGTTGTGGCCTATCTTGAGGGTGCCGTCGAAGGGAATTTCACCCATGATACATTTGACGAGTGTAGACTTGCCCTCGCCGTTCTTGCCCACAAAGGCCACCTTCTCGCCGCGCTTGATGGTGAGCGTCACGCCCGAGAAGACGTTGTGGTCGCCGTAGGTCTTGGCTACCTCGTCGCAGATGACGGGGTAGTCGCCGCTGCGCAGACATGGGGGAAACTTGAGGTGCATGGCAGAATTGTCGACCTCGTCAATCTCGATGGGGACTATCTTCTCCAGCTGCTTGAGGCGGCTCTGCACCTGCACGGCTTTGGTTGCTTTGTAGCGGAAACGCTCTACAAAGTCCTTGATGTCGGCTATCTCTTTCTGCTGGTTCTCGTAGGCGCGCAGCTGCTGCTCACGGCGCTCGGCGCGCAGCACCACATACTGGTCGTACTTGACCTTGTAGTCTTCGATGTGGCCGCAGGTTATCTCGATGGTGCGGTTGGTGACATTGTTGATGAAAGCGCGGTCGTGGCTCACCAGCACCACGGCTTTGGCAGACTGGGCGAGAAACTGCTCAAGCCACTGTATGCTCTCGATGTCGAGGTGGTTGGTAGGCTCGTCGAGCAAGAGCACGTCGGGCTGTTGCAAGAGAATCTTGGCGAGCTCGATGCGCATGAGAACTCGCGCGTGGGGCGGTCGAAGTCGCTGCGCTGGAAGCCCAGACCGGTGAGGGTGCGCTCGAGGGTGGCTTCGTAGTTGTCGCCGCCGAGCATCATGTAGCGATCGTGCTCGAGGGTGAACTTCTCGACCAACTGGGCATAGCTCTCGCTCTCGTAGTCGGTGCGATCGGCCATCTCCTGCTGCAGCCGCTCGATGCGCTCCTTCATGCGGGTGGTGTGGATGAAGGCTTTGCGGGCCTCTTCGATGACGGAGGTGTCGTCGGCGAGTTTCATTACCTGAGGCAGATAGCCTATGGTGGTGTCGTTGGGGATGGCTACGGTGCCCGAGGTGGGCTTCTGCTGTCCGCAGAGTATCTTGAGCATGGTCGATTTGCCGGCGCCGTTCTTGCCCACGAGCGCTATGCGGTCGCGGTCGTTGATGACGAAACTCACGTCATGGAAGAGCGGGCGGGCGCTGAACTCTACAGCGAGATTTTCTATAGAAATCATATTTCTGGTCTTCAATATGCTTGCACGGCTCTGTCTTGCTGGGGTGCAGACGGAAGACAGGGCGTGACGGTATGTTTATATATTCGGTTTAACTATAGTTCGCGCAGTGGGCATGACGCGCAGACCCGTAGGCGCGACCTCTGTTAGTAAGGTGCAAAATTACGCTTTTTTTTTGTTAAAACCTAACTATCACCGCTTTTTCTCCCGACATCTGGGGAGATAAGGTTGTGGCTGTAGGCGATGGTGCTGGCGGAGGGGCACTATGCCCGTCTATAGTGGAAATCATCAGCGGTCGGCCTCTGGTAAGTGGCATCAACTGCGCCATCACTGCAAAGTTCAGCGCCATCGGGGCAAAGTTCAGCGCAATGGCTTTCAAGTAGTTTCCAAACCACGATTTATTTGTTTCAAACTGCGAATTACATTTTTCGCGATGCGAAACAAACAATTCGCGCCACGATTTCTCCATTTCCAACCCCGCAAATACTTTGTCGATGGTCCTGCGCGGAAACGGAGATGGTCTCTTTTCGGGCAAGCCGATGTAAGGTGCAATCGTGCTGGGTCGCGGCAACAAAAAACGGGAAGAGTCGCCCCTTCCCGTTGATAGTTATTGTAGATAATGTTTATCCGATGAGTCCGGCCTTACCGATGAAGTAGAGCACGGTGTAGCCGAGAACCATGCTGATGATACCCACGGTGATACCGGTCTTGAGCATATCGTTCTGCTTGACCAGTCCGGTAGAGAAGGCGATAGCGTTAGGAGGCGTAGAGATGGGGAGACACATGGCGCTGGATGCAGCAAGGGCAATACCGATGATGACGGTAGAGGTGCCGCCAATGGCGCCCAGCTTGTCGCCCATACCTGTACAAACTACAGCAAGGATTGGCACCAGCAGAGCTGCTGTGGCTGTATTGCTGATAAAGTTGCTGAGGAAGTAGCAGATAAGACCCGAGATGAGCAATATGGCGATGGGAGAGAACTCGCCGAAAGGTATACTCTCGATAGCGCGGTCGGCAAGTCCGGTGCCGTTCATGCCCAGTCCGAGGGCAAATCCACCGGCTACCATCCAGATAACGCTCCAGTCAATCTTCTGCAAGTCTTTGCCATTGATGACTCCTGTAAGTGCGAATACACCCATAGGAATGATGGCTACTGTGTTGGCGTCGACACCAGTGACACGGTCGAGCAGCCACATGAGGATGGTGACGATGAAGGTGATGCATACTACCCACATGCGCCAGCCGTGAGAAACCTGTCCCTCAATCTTGAGCTCGATGGTCTTCTGGGTGAAGGGGAAGAACTTGAGGATAAGGCGCCAGCTGATGAACAGGATGATGATGACCAGCGGGAACATGAATGACATCCACTGTCCGAAGCTGATGTTAAGATGCAGCTGCTCATTGAGGGCCTGCAGGGCGATGGCATTGGGAGGTGTACCGATAGGAGTAGCCATACCACCGATGTTGGCGGCGATTGGGATGCTCATCGTCAGCGCGATGCGTCCCTTTCCGTTGGCGGGAAGGGCGGCGAAGACAGGGGTAAGGAAGGTGAGCATCATGGCGGCGGTAGCTGTGTTGGACACGAACATAGAGAAGACACCCGTGATGAGTAGGAAGCCCAACAGCACGTTCTCGCTCTTGTTGCCGAAGGGACGGATAAGGTTCTTGGCAAGCAGCACGTCGAGACCTGACTTGGTGGCTGCGATGGCAAGGATGAAACCGCCGAGGAAGAGCATGATGACGGGGTTGGCGAAGGTGGCCATGATGTCCTTGGACTTGAGAAGCTCGCCAAAGGCTTCGCCCTCGCCCTTGAAGCAGGCGATGGAATTGTCAGACAGAGTAAGACACATTACCGATATGATGGCCAGTGAGGTTGCCCAAGAGGGAATGGCCTCGAACAGCCATGAAAGGGTAGCGAAGACAAAGATGGCTATAACGCGCTGCTGGATAACGGTAAGGCCCTCAATGCCAAAACAGGTGATTGGGAGGTTCCAGATGAGGGCGGTAACGGCAACGATGCCGAGCAGCTGCCATACCTTTTTCATCTCAATCTTGTTTGAAAGAACATTTTCTTCAGACATAATCTTTAAGTTTTTAGTTGTTATTATTAGTTATTATGATGTTTACGAATGTCAGTTTCAATTGGGTAGGTGTATTTCTGGTATATATATCCATGTGCGGCATCGGCGCAGGGCCGGTGTCACACATGGATGATATGGATGTTTACTTGATGTTGGGCTCTTCAAGGTGCAGGCCCTTCTTCTTGTCAACAACCTTGAGGACAAGGCCGATGACGAGTGCAGCAACACCCAAGCCTGCCAGCATCACCAATGGGGCGGTGTAGTTGAGCTCGGTAGCATTGGTAACTCCCTTGTTGGTCATAGTGAGGACCTTGCCGATGAGCAGGGGGAACAGCCACAGGCCGATATTCTGTATCCAGAAGATAAGGGCGTAGGCAGAGCCGATGATCTTGGCGTCTACCAGCTTGGGCACGCTTGGCCACAGAGAAGCGGGGACAAGAGAGAACGATGCGCCGAGAACGAGGATGGTTACGTAGGCCACGATGACTCCGCCTACCTGGTTGCCCTTGAATTCGGGAAGAATGAAGGCGAAGGTAAGGTGGCAGGCGATAAGCAGCAGTGAACCCAGAACGAGCATAGAGGCAGCCTTTCCCTTATGGTCTACATAGTTGCCCAGGATGGGGGTAATGCCCACGGCAAGCAGGGGGAACACGGCAAAGATAGACTCGGCAGACTGACGCATGTAGCCCATGTAGCAATAGGTGACAAGGGATACGATGGACAGGCAGAGCACTCCGTACTTGAAGCTCTTGTTCTTGAGGAAGTTGAACATGAACGCTGTAACAGCCACCACAAGCATGATGACATACTGGATGATGGTAACAGACGAGGATGCCCAGAAGGAGTCGGCGGGAACCTCAGTAAATGAGAGGTTGCACTGCAGCATGTTTACAGCGTACTTCTGGAAGGGGAAGATAGCTGAATAGTAGAGTACGCAGAGCAATGATACGAGCCAGAAACCACTGCTGGTGAGAATCTGTCCCAAGTCGCTGATTTTGAAAGGGTCGTCTTTCTCTTCGGCTTCGCCGGTCTGCGCGTCGAGTTTCTTGTCCATAAAGAAATAGACAACGAGCATAATCATGGCGATGCAAAGCAGCACAACGCCGAAAGCCACAGAGCGTGATACGCTAACGACTCCGCCGAGTTTGGCGAAGAAGGGCGAGAATATCATGCAGGTAGCTACGCCCAGGCGGGCCAATGCCATCTCAGAGCCCATGGCCAATGCCATCTCGCGGCCCTTGAACCACTTGACGATGCCACGCGAAACGGTGATGCCGCCCATCTCGGCTCCGCAGCCGAAGAGCATAAATCCACAGGCTGCCAATTTGGCAGATGCGGGCATACCCTCATAGAACGGCGATACGTTCAACTGCTCGAAGACGGGGATGTGGTTGAGGTTATTGGTAAACCAGGTCTCAAGGTCGCTGCCGATAAAGCTGTCGCTGATGGCATACCACTTGATGATGGCTCCCAAAAGCATCACGCCACCGGAGAGAAGGGCGGTAAAGCGAACGCCCATCTTGTCGAGGATGATGCCTGCAAAAATCAGGAAGAAGACAAATACGTTGAGGAAAGTCTCCGAGCCCTGCATGGTACCGAAGGCGTCAGAGTCCCAGCCTCGCTGTGTCTGCATCAGGTCTTTGATGGGCGAAAGGATGTCCATAAAGATGTAGGCACAGAACATGGCCAAAGCCAAGAGCAACAGGGCCATCCAGCGGATGGCGGCCGAGTCGCGCAGTGTTTTTTGTGTTGTTGTCATTGCTTATATCTTTTTGTTGTTTATTTCTTTAACCAGCGGTCAAGCCATGAGAAAAAGGTGCGCTGCCACAGTACACCGTTCTGTGGTTTAAGAACCCAGTGGTTTTCATCAGGGAAAAGGAGCAGTTCGGCAGGAATACCCTTGAGGCGGGCTGCATTGAAGGCGCCGAAGCCCTGATTGGCATTGATGCGATAGTCTTTCTCGCCATGGATGCAGAGGATGGGGGTGTCCCAATTATCGACAGCCTTGTGGGGACTGTTGGCATAAGTGCGGCGTGCACGCTCGGTCTGGTCCTTGTTCCAGTAGGCGTCGTCGTACTCCCAGTTGGAGAACCAGGCTTCCTCGGTGTCGGTGTACATGGACTCAAGGTTGAAGGCTCCATCATGAGCGATGAAACACTTGAACCGTTTGTCATGATGGCCGGCAAGGTAATAGACAGAGAAGCCACCGAAGCTGGCGCCCACGGCACCGAGACGGTCTTTGTCAACATAGGGGAGATTGTTGGCGGCATCGTCGATGGCGCTGAGGTAATCTTTCATGCACTGGCCGGTCCAGTCGCCGCTGATATCTTCGTTCCACTTGCTGCCGAAGCCAGGCAGACCGCGGCGGTTGGGGGCTACGACGACGTAGCCGTTGGCTGCCATAATCTGCATATTCCAACGGTAACTCCAGAACTGTGATACGGGACTTTGGGGACCGCCTTCACAGAAGAGGAGGGTAGGATATTTCTTGTTGGGGTCGAAGTGGGGAGGAAGGATTATCCATACCAGCATATCTTTGTTGTCAGTGGTTTTCACCCATCGAGGCTCAACCTTTCCGACTGCAAGTTGGTCAAAAATATGCTTGTTTTCATCTGTAATCTGTGTGATTTCAGTCTTCTTCTTGGGGTTGATGACAAAAATGTCATCGGGGTGGCTCATCGAATGACGGGTAATAAGTAACTTCTTGGTGTTACCTATCATCTGGAGGCTGCCGTAGTCGTATTGGCCTTCGGTAACCTGATGGACTTCTCCGCGAAGATTAGTCTGGTAGATGTTGGCACATCCATGCCATACAGCAATGAAGTAGATACTTTTGTTGTCAGAGTTCCAGCAGAATGCATCGACATTGGTGTCGAGCTTCTCGCTGACGTATTCTTTCTTGCCTGTGGCCAAATCATACACCAGGAGACGGTTGCGGTCGCTCTCATAGCCATTGTGTGCCATGCTGAGCCAAGCTACATACTTGCCGTCGGGTGAGAAACAAGGCGCAGTGTCATAGCCTACGTTCATATCACCATCCTGATGATTGACGGGCTGGTCCTTCATCGATTTGGTAGGATTAATGGCTGGTTCTTTATAGTCGGCAGGCTTGCAGAGATTGCGGGTGGCGTGGCTGTCGATATCATACAAGTAGATATCGGCGTCGGTGGAAATGGCGTAATGCAAGCCGGTACGCTTACGGGAAGAGTAAGCTATCTGCTTGGAGTCGGGACTCCATGCAAGTTGCTCAATACCACCGAAAGGAGCAGAGGGACACTCGTAGGGTTCACCCTCCATAATGTCGATACCGTCGGTGATGGCATTGTCGTTGACAGCAGCCATGAAGGGATGGGCGATGATCTCAACGTAATGGTCCCAATGACGGTAGTTCAGGTCTGTGATGACACGGCCGGTAGCCTTGGGCAAGTCAGAAGGATTCTTCTTGATGATGTCATTATAGGGAATTGACTTGATAAGAATTACCTTGCTTCCGTCGGGCGAGAAACTGAACCCCTCGATATCCAAAGCCGAGTGAGTGAGCTGCTTGCGGTCTGTGCCATCAGGGTTCATTTTCCACAGCTGGCCACCAGAAAGGTAGGCAATCTTGCTTCCGCCTTCTATCCATGCGGCGTCACTCTCGCTCTTGGCGCCAGTGGTGAGCATACGCTTGGCAGTGCCGTCCACGTTCATTACATGCAAGGTCTGCTGCCCTTTGTTCTTTTCTACGCTGTAGTAACCTACCTGGTATACCACTTGCATGCCATCGGGCGAAACCTGAGATCCACCTATGCGTCCCATAGCCCATAAGGCTTCGGGAGTCATGAGGTCTGAACTGAGTTTGATGTCACTTTTACCAATCATGGTCTGTGCGTTTGCAAAATTGCCGCCCATGCATAGGGCGGCAACTAATGCTATAGTTTTGGCTATCATCATAGTTAATACTTTTTTCTTTTACGAGCCAGCTCTTCTCTCTGTTTCTGAAGCTCGGCCTGCTGTTCCTGCATAGCCTGCAGGCGTGCAGCCAGACCTTTCATCTTCTGAGGGTTGTTCTGGTTCTCCTTGTAGCGTGCTTCAAGGATAGCAAGCAGTTTCTCATCATTGGTGGTCTTGCGGAGAGTCCACATGATGGCAGCCGAGAAGAAGAGGCTGACAAAATAGTAGAAGTTAAGACCCGACGAGTAGTCGTTGAAGATGAAGAAGAACATGACAGGCATGAGGAACATCATCCACTGCATCACCTTCATCTGTTCGGCTTGCTGGCCTACCATCTGGTCGCGCTGCTGACGCATAGTCATCCACGAGTAGAGCAGGTTGGCTACGCAGAAAAGTATACAGGTGAGCGACAGGTGGTCACCTATGATGGGCAGATTGGTGCCCCATTCGAAGATGGGGTCATAGGTTGAAAGGTCACTCATCCACAGGAAACTCTGACCACGCAGCTGAATGGCGTTGGGCACGAAGTTGAACATGGCAATCCAGATTGGCATCTGTATGAGCATAGGCAGACAGCCCGACAATGGACTTACGCCATATTTGGCATACTCTGCCATCATAGCCTGCTGCTTCTGCATCTGGTCTTCGGGCTTGTCAAATTTGGCGGTGGCAGCTTCGAGCTTCGGTTTGAGTACACGCATCTTGGCGCTGCTCATGTAGCTCTTTTTTACCATTGGGAAGGTGATTACCTTCAGTAACAGTGTGATGAGAATGAGTACCACTCCCATGGGGAAGAGCTTGGATAGCCAGTCGAAAACATAAATGGTGAACCAGCGGTTGATGATGCGGAAGAGAGGCCAGCCAAGGTAAACCAGGCGCTGGAGCTCGAGGTCCTTGCCGAAGGTGCTTTGCTCCTCTACATTCTGCAAGAGGCGGAAGTCATTCGGGCCATAATAGAACTCAAACTCTGATGGCTGCTTGCCTGTTGGGTCAAAGAACGACTTCATCTTGGCCTGATAGCTCTTCAGATAGCCATCGCCAGACTTTTTGTCATAAGGGATGGAGGTCATAAGAGCGTTGGGCTGGAAATCGTTTTTGGCAATCATCACAGCCGAGAAGAACTGATTCTTGAAGGCAACCCAGTCTATACGTTCTTCAATGGGCTTGTCGATTTTTTCTGATGTCTCGCTCAGATAATCGGTGCCACCTTCGCTTTCGTGGTAGGTCAGGGTAGCGTATCTGTTTTCAAAGTTGAAGCCCTTCTCCTGCTGACGGCATTTCTCCTGCCAGTTGATATCCATTGTGGAGGTATTGGGAGCGAAGAGTCCGGCCATGCCTTCTACGCTCAGACGCATGTGGAGCATATAGTCCTTGCCGAGCAGATAGCTCAGTACGATGTTCTTGTCGGCGGCAGCTTCGGCGGTGAACACGACGGTAGAGTCGGTGAGCGCCGATACGTTGAAATACAGGTCCTGGGTAGAGATGTTGGTCTCCTTGGCCACCAAGGTATAATTGAGCGACTGTTCGTCCTTGTCAAACAGCACCACGTCGTTCTTCTCCTTGATGTTGTCCTTGTAGCCCTTAATCACGGCTTTTTCTACCGTTGCGCCCTTGGTGTTGAAGGTCAGTTCTACATGCTTGTTCTTAAGCACCACGTTCTGCGCAGTACCTTTGAGGGCGTTATGAAACAATGCTGTACTGTCTTCGAGGGTCTGCTGCAGCGCGCGTTCGCGTTGAGCTTTTACGGCATCTTTCTCGGCTTTGGCAGCCTTGTCCTTGGCGGCTTCCTGTTGGGCGAGCTGTTCCTGCTGAGCCTTAATCTCTTCTTCAGAGGGCTGGCTCCACCAGGTAAAGCCTATAAACAGTAGCGCTATGAGCACAATGCCGGTAATTGTATTTTTGTCCATGTCTTATTTCTTGTTCTTTATTGCGTGTTTAACGAAATCTACGAAGAGTGGATGTGGCTTCAGCACTGTGCTTTGATACTCTGGGTGATACTGGGTACCAATGTACCACTTCAGTCCAGGTATCTCTACCACCTCTACAAGGTCGCTTTCGGGGTTGCGTCCTACACACATCATGCCAGCGCGTTCATATTCGGTAAGATACTGGTTGTTGAATTCGTAGCGGTGACGGTGGCGCTCGCGTATATTCTCCTTCTTATATATATCAAATGTACGCGAACCTTGTTTAAGTATACACTCATACTGACCCAGACGCATAGTACCTCCCATATTGGTGATGTTCTTCTGCTCTTCCATGATGTCTATCACGTTGTGAGTCGTCTTCTCGTCCATCTCGCGGCTGTTGGCGTCGGCATAGCCCAGCACGTTGCGGGCAAACTCGATAACCATCATCTGCATACCCAGACAGATACCAAAGGTGGGGATGTCATGGGTGCGGGTATAGTGAGCGGCAATCAGCTTGCCCTCAATGCCACGCTGGCCGAAGCCGGGACAAATCATGATACCGTCCTGGTCTTTCAGCAGGTCGGCCACGTTGTCTTCCGTAATCTTCTCGGAGTTGATGTAGTTGATGTTTACCTTGTAGTCGTTATAGGTGCCAGCCTGTGAGAGACTCTCGCGAATACTCTTGTAGGCGTCCTGCAGGTCATACTTGCCCACCAGACCGATGTTGACAGTCTCGGTAGCTTTGGCGCGACGCTCGAGGAACTGGCGCCAGGGACCCAGTGATGGCTTCTCGCCAATGGGCTCTTCCACCTTGCGCAGGATGGCGGTGTCCAGACCTTGGTCCTGCATATATACAGGAGCCTCGTAGATGCTGGAGAGGTCTTCGCTCTGGATGACACAGTCGAAGTCGACGTTACAGAAAGCGGCAACCTTCTTTCTTAAACCCTCGTCGAGATACTTTTCGGTGCGGAGGACGAGCACATCAGGCTGGATTCCCACGCTTTGCAGTTCCTTCACGCTATGCTGTGTGGGCTTGGTCTTCAGTTCGCCCGCAGCCTTGAGGTAGGGCACATAGGTGAGATGCACATTGACAGCCTTCTTGCCCAATTCCCATTTCATCTGGCGGATAGCCTCCATGAAGGGCGCGCTTTCGATGTCGCCGATTGTACCACCTATCTCAGTGATGACAAAGTCATAGTGGTAGCGCTGGCCAAGCATCTTGATGTTTCGCTTGATTTCGTCGGTGATGTGAGGCACCACCTGGATAGTCTTGCCCAGATAGTCGCCACGACGCTCTTTGTCTATTACACTTTTATATATACGTCCTGTGGTCATTGAGTTGGCTTTCGTGGTCTGGATGCCAGTGAAGCGCTCATAGTGTCCCAAGTCGAGGTCGGTCTCCATACCGTCGGCCGTCACATAGCACTCTCCGTGCTCATAAGGATTCAGTGTACCCGGGTCAATGTTGATGTAGGGGTCAAACTTCTGGATGGTGATGTTGTAGCCTCTGGCCTGCAACAATTTGCCGATAGACGATGAGATGATTCCTTTGCCTAATGAAGAAACCACACCGCCTGTTACAAAAATATACTTTGTGTCTGCCACGATTGTGATAATTTAATATTTGTTCAAGTTGCAAAATTACAATAATTTGGTGAACTCTGCAAAGAAAAGGTATTATTTTGTTCCAGGCTTTTTCCCTTTTGTTCACGACTTTTGCCTTCGCGGGAGTTCTAAAACAAAAATTCATTGAGATTTATTTTGTATTTTTCACAGCATGCAGTAACTTTGCAAGCACAAATAGCCACTATACAATTATGAGAATTAAGTTTATTGCCATTATCCTTTTAGGTTTGCTGTGTGATGTTACGTCCGTGTCGGCCCAGTCACGACATTCGCAATCGCTGTCGTCATCGCGCCGACATGCCGCACAAGCCCAGCCGGATATGGTGACTCTCTATATGGATTCGCTGTTGCATTTCCGCGCCCACCAGGACTCTGCCCATCTCGAAGAGTTTGAGCCAACCATGACTGTGCCGGCACTGCCCAAACTGGGGATCGAGTACAAGTTGCTCTTTATGCCGACCACGTTCTATAAAGGCGTGTCCCACAACTTCTTTGACATCGACCGCGATGCCAACCTTATCGACGAGAGTCTGCTGGCGCTCTATCTCGGGCGTCCCGACCTCGTGCGCTCTACGCAGAGCCAGTTGGAGCGCGCTGGAGACATACGTAAGGCCGAGGCAATACATGTCGACCATGCTCCTGAAATCGTTGAGAAGGTAGCCCCCAAGCCCCAGGAGACGGTTGTGGCTCCCTTGGATATTGTGGTGCTGAAACCCAACTTCTGGACTTACTCGGGCGACTATTATCTCCAGTTCCTGCAGAATTACATTTCTTCCAACTGGTACAAAGGTGGTGAAAGCAACTACTCGATGGTAGGTTCGATAACCCTCAATGCCAATTACAACAACAAGCAGAAAGTGAGATGGGACAACAAACTTGAGATGAAGTTGGGATTCCAGACCTCCAGACAGGATACGTTGCACACCATGCGAGTAAGCGAGAACTTGCTGCGTATGACGAGCAAGTTGGGATTGCAGGCATCCAGAAGCTGGTATTATACCATCCAGATAATAGCCGCTACCCAGTTCGTCAGACAGTGGAACAGTAACTCCAATGTCGTTACCACCGATTTCCTGGGTCCGTTGAATGTCAACCTCTCTGTCGGTATGGACTACAACGTCAAGTGCTTGAAGGATAGGCTTACCGGTTCCATCCACTTGGCTCCTTTGGCTTACAATTTCCGTTACGTCAACCGTCTTGAGCTCGCCTCTCGTTATGGTTTGGACGAAGGCGAGCACCAGCTGCACAACTTCGGTTCGCAGTTTACGGTCGATTTGTTGTGGAAGTTTGCCGACAACATACGCTGGAAGACCCGTCTCTATGGTTATACCACCTACGAGCGTGCCGAGCTTGAGTGGGAGAATACGTTTACCTTCCAGTTCAATAAGTATATATCCAGCAACATATTCGTTTATCCCCGTTTTGACGACGGAACCAAGCGTAGTGACCGTCATGGCTATTATCAGTTGAAGGAGTACGCCTCTTTGGGCTTCGCCTATTCCTTCTGATGATGCTTTCTTTGGCGTGCTCAGCCCCTCTGCTACTGTTGTGGTGAGCCCGCGTGCCATATTCGCCTGCCATATCGGCCGTCCTATCAACGTAAAGCACA